>Ga0070734_10000770_pt1 | contig 58029 bp, 50 predicted proteins | sample Coa_R1_8_FD_66444 | JGI IMG/M metagenome (GOLD analysis project Ga0070734, IMG submission 66444) | Surface soil microbial communities from Centralia Pennsylvania, which are recovering from an underground coalmine fire - Coalmine... | ecosystem: Environmental > Terrestrial > Soil > Unclassified ...
GTCCGCCTCTTTGCTTGGAGTGAGGAGCGCCCACGTGAACCCACACGCCGCTCATGCTTTGCCGTGTTGGCTCCTTCACCTCTTGAAGTGGCTGCTGGGTGAATTCGCCAACGGGATCCTCTCAAGGGGGAATACTCTGGCAGGTTTCACTGCTCAGGGGAAGCGTGAACCAGAAGGTAGACCCTGCGCCGGGCGCGCTTTGAACTCCGACTTGCCCCCCGTGATGCTCGATAATCGTTTTGCTGATATGCAAACCCAACCCTAACCCAATGCCAGAGTCGGTTTGCGCTTCAATCCCTGGTATCCGGTGGAAACGTTCCCACACCTGTTCTTGCCCAGCCGGAGAAAGGCCAGGCCCCTGATCGCTTACCCAGACCCGCGCATGTTCGCACTCCGTTCGTATCCCTACCGAGATAGGCGGCCCTGGCGGAGCATATTTCAACGCATTGGTCAGATAATTGGTGACGACCTGCCCGATACGGTCCGCATCAGCAAACACACACACCGATGGCTGGGCAGGCAGGCGCAGCAAGATGCAGCGTTCTGGGGCTGCCTGACGCTGCTCTTCGACAGCAGCCTCAACAACAGCGATCAACTCCGTTGGGCGTTGCTGCAATGGTAATTGCCCTTGCCGTATGCGCGACGTATCCAGAAGATCATTCACCAGCCGACTCAGCCGCCGCCCATGATGAAAGGTATAGTCCAGGATAGATTGGCAAGATGCCACCTCGCCACCCGCTTTTCCACCAGCCTCTGCATTGCCAGCGAGGCGTTGAAGGCGACGTTGAATCATTTGCAGCCCCAGCATAATGGTCGTCAACGGTGTTTTCAATTCGTGGCTGGCAATTCCCAGAAACTCATCCATCTGCCGGGCAGCTTCGCGCAGCGCCAGATCATTCGCATAGGCAGCTTCCTGCTCTTGCAGCAAGCGCTCGTTCTCCAGTGAAGTAATACCCTGGCGAATCATCACCAAAATCAACAACCCCAGACTTACCCCCAAAGGGGCAAGCAGGCTCAGGCGATTGTCGGAAACCATCAATGCCCTGCCCACAATTGCAATGCTCGCCAGAAAAGCAGCAACAAAGGGCAAGAAATAGCGCGCTCTGCGACCAACCCCACTAGACAGTCGCGCCTGTGGCAATGTCTCATCTGTATCCTGCTCTGCTGGAGGGGCATAATGGTATCGAGCAGCGCGCAGTTCAACTAATCCGGCCAGGGCAAAGGCGAGGTAAGATGCAACCCAAAACACATCCGGAGGGTCTCCAGACTCGAACTGACCCACCAGGTTGAGGTATGCATACCAGGAATCCGCTATCATCAATAAAATCACCGCTGCTATCAAAAACTGCATCGAAAGGCGCTCGGCAATCTGATGCCGCCAGCGCATCAGCACAATGGACAAGCCAACCAGCAGCACTAAATCTCCCGCAGGGTACGCCAGCCCTACCAGTTTCCCTGATGGAGATTCTGTGCTGAGCATATAAATGGGCGCCAGAAGAAAATACCAGGAAAGCGCCGTCCCAGCAGCGGTTAAGAGGAGGCTATCCACAATGACTTTGACGCGGCTCATGCCCGGCTGGCCTGGATGCCTGGCCCCAGGGAGCAGCGCGAGGGCGAAAAAAAAGCAGGGGTATTGCAGCAGATAAAAAAGGTCATCCCAATATGGGAATGGAACTTTGCCATCATAGACCAGTTGGTCCCAAATGGCCCAGGAGGTTTGCGCCAGGGCATAAAAGAACAACGCGATACTGAACATCCACCAGGATATTCTGCCAGGCCGCCGGGTGCGTGTCAGCCACAGGCTCGCCAGCACCATGAGCAGCATTTCCGGCCAGGCCAGCGTTGCCCTGAGCCAATCGGTAGCAGGATCGAGCCATAAAGGTCTGAGGAGGCAGGCAATAAGCTGATAGATGGTGATCAGCGCTGCAACAACAAACGCGCCCAGGAGCAGGGCATCATGCCAGACCCACGAAGCCCCACGCGGAGGCTCAGAAGACGTAACCGGAGCCGCAGCCCTGGGGGAAAATCGGGCAAAAAACGTGTCGCCTGTTTTGCCGGAGGCACTCCGTGAAAAGAAGGAGCAAAGGGCCTTCGCGTGGCCTGGCAACAAACCGGCAAATGATGCTGAAGGCGACACAGGAGACACTGAGCCACGAAACTGATTTCGCCTGATACGTAAGGTCATGACAATCCCCTCAACCATCAACGCACGAAAACGGTGATTTCCTTACGCGGCTCTCTCAAGAACAAGCCTTATTCGTGTTGCCAGGCAGGATGACGCTCTGCCCTCTTGTATGCTCTGAAAAGAGGAAAAACCATTACCAGCATATCTCTCTCATTTCAAGCTGTCAAGGGAGCAGGCAGGCTAATGCGCCCAGGTGTCGTGGGGAAGCACTGTTGACATCAACAGAAACAGCGCTTCCCCGGAGACGCAGGCGCGTTCAGCCGTGGCTGGAGAGACCGCGTTATTCTTCAGGCTTTGTGCCGCAGGCGGCAAAACCCACCACCATAATCAAAGGGTCTGGGGCTGCATCAAAGGGAGCAAGCGCCGCGCCCAGCCGCTCGGATGAAAGACCAAGCGCCTGGCGAAAGCCATCCAGGCCAAGCATATCGCTGTGGACAACAAAGGCTTCCAGCCGAAGCTCTTGAAAGCCTGCCGCGCGTAAAATCCGCCACAAATGCCTGCCAATGCTGCGATTGCCACCCCTGGCCGACTGCTCCTGCATCGACTTCTGTCTCATCGCCTCCAGCAGCGGCACGGGCGGATCAAACACGACCGGGAAGCCAATCTCATCAACTTCGATCAATGCAAATCGACCGTTGGGCTTGAGGATGCGCAGCGCTTCACGGGCCGCGCCAACCGGGTCAGCGAGATGTTGGAAGACAAAACGCGCAAAAGCAAAATCAACGCTGTTCTCAGGTAGGCCCGTCTCCATCACCGACGCCTCGACAAACCGCAGCCGCTCACCGGCCTGTGCTTGCAACTGTTGGCGTGCGCTTTCAAGCAGAGCCGGTTCGTTATCGAGCGCGATGATCTGGCTGTGGGGCAGCAGCGTCAAGAGGTGCTCAGTAACGGAGCCGGGGCCACATCCCAGATCGACTACAGACATGCCGTCGCGCAAACCAAATCTGGTGAGAATAGGTGACTCTTGGGGCCAGGCCAGACGAGCCTGTTCGCGCAAGCGGTGAACCTCGCGGTTCAGGGTGAGGAGTTCCAAATCATAGGATTTCGGTGCTGACATCGCTTTCTTCCTGAGAGCGGACGCGCCATCCCTGCGTTAGAGCGCTTCCGCTCCTTTCCTCCTTGTGTGATGATACGTGTGATCTCTTCCTGTTCTATCCTACCGGCCTGTGTCCTCCCTGTCAAGCACATTGCCACGGAACAGCCCATTAGTCAGGAGGCACATCCCGCCGCGTAAGCAAACCAGGGCTTCTGCCTTGTCAGCGGCGCTGCGCTATGGCATACTGCTCTCGTTGCATCAACAGCGTTGACGAAGTTGCTTCTCAGAAGAGAAGCAACTATCATGGCGGTGCTCTGTGGAGGTGCTTGATGTCGCGTCTGGAACTGTTATTGCTCGGCCCGCCACGCATCGAACGCGAAGGGCGGCCCATCACCGTCGATACCCGCAAGGCCATCGCCTTGATCGCCTATCTGGCTGTCACCCGCCAGGAGCAGAGTCGGGATAGGTTGGCCGCCCTGCTCTGGCCCGATTACGACCAGACCCACGCGCGCGCCGCCCTGCGCCGCACGCTTTCAACACTCAACAAAGCGCTCGACGGCAATTGGCTGGACCTGGACCGCGAAACCATCAGCTTGAACCCCAATTCCGACCTCTGGCTAGATGTCGACGCCTTCAACAGCCATGTGGCGGCTACGCGCACCCACGGCCATCCGGCATCAGAAGTTTGTCCCGCTTGCCTGCAACCGCTGGCCGAAGCCGTCACGCTCTATCGAGATGATTTCCTGGAAGGCTTCAGCTTGCGCGACAGCGCAGATTTCGATGACTGGCAGTTCTTTCAGGCCGAAAGCCTGCGCCGTGAATTTGCGGGCGTGCTGGAGCGCTTAGTTTTCGGCTACAGCGCGCAGGACAATTTCGACGCCGCCATCCGGCATGCCCGGCGCTGGCTGGCGTTGGACCGCCTGCACGAACCTGCTCATTATCAATTGATGCAGTTATATGCCTGGGCCGGGCAGCGCGCCACCGCCCTGCATCAGTATCGCGAATGCGTGCAGGTGTTGGAGCAAGAACTTGGGGTCGCGCCGCTGGAAGCAACAACCCAACTCTACCAGGCGATCAAAGAGAATCAACTCCCTCCGCGACCGGCTCAATGGCAATCTTCCGGCTTAGCAACCAACGCGCAAATCGCCAGCGGCTCGCCAGCGCGGGCTAATGGCTCAGGCGCAGCGCCCACCACTGCGGCCCGGTTTCCGCTGATCGGGCGAGCGAGCGAGTGGGCAGCGCTCGGCCACGCTTACCACACCAGCCGCACCAGCGGCCAGATCATCATCATCGAAGGGGAGGCAGGCATCGGCAAGACACGCCTGGCCGAAGAGTTTCTGGCCGACCTGCACCGCACCGGCACAACCACCATCGCGGCACGCTGCTATGAAGGCGAAACGCATCTGGCCTATGGTCCCATCGTGGCAGCGCTGCGCACCGCCCTGGCTCAGCCAGCGTTGGCAGCGCGGCTCAGCGCCATCTCGCCGCTGTGGCTGAGCGAAGCGGCGCGGCTGCTGCCTGAACTCGCCACAACGCGCCCAGGGCTGCCACCAGCGCCGCCGCTCGACAGCCCTGGCGCGCAAAGCCGCTTCTTCGAGGGCATACGTCAGGTTTTGCTCGCCTTGTGCGGCGAGACGCGGCCTGGCCTGATCTTCGTGGATAATGCGCACTGGGCAGATAACGCTTCGCTTGATCTGCTCACCTATCTGGTGCGACGGCTTCCCGAGCAACCGATGTGCCTGCTCCTCACCTGGCGCAGTGAACAGATCACTTCCGGCCATCGTCTCAGCCAGTTGATGACCGATGCGCAGCACGCCGGAAACGTCACGGTCATCACGCTGCCGCGCCTGAGCCAATCCAGCGTAGAAGAATTGACGCGCTCGCTCGCCACCACCCACGAGATGCCGCCTGCAGGCATCGCTGACAGACTCTATGAAGAGACAGAGGGGCTACCTTTTTTCTTGACCGAATACCTGGCGGCACTGGAGACCGGCGTGCTTGCCGCCGACGAGCGCACCTGGTCGCTGCCTGGCGGCGTGCGCGATCTGCTGCGCACGCGGCTCTCTTCTGCCAGCGAGACGGGCGGGCAATTGCTCACCGCTGCTGCCGTCATCGGGCGCTCATTCGAGTTCGATACGCTGCGCGAGGCCAGCGGGCGCAGCGAAGAAGAGACGGTGACGGCGCTGGAAGAACTGCTGGCCCAGGGGTTGGTCAAAGAGGTGCGCAGCGAAACCGGCGAGCAATCGCTGACCTATGACTTCAGCCACGAGAAGCTGCGAGAAATGGCCTATGAAGGAGCCAGCCTGGCCCGCATTCGGCTGCTGCATCGGCGCACCGCCGAGGCGCTGATCGGGCGCGCTCGCGCCCAGCGCGAACAGAGCATCTTTGCGGCGCAGATTGCCCAGCATTATCGACTCGCCGGAAACGACGCGGCGGCAGCCGACTACTATAAACTCGCTGGCGAGCGTGCCCGCACGCTTTACGCCAATACCGAAGCGCTGGAACACTTCCGCACCGCGCTGGCACTGGGCCATTCAGAGCCGGGGGCACTGCACGAGGCTATTGGCGACTTGCATACCTTGCTTGGCGAATATAACGCGGCGCTGCGCAGCTACGAAACTGCCGCAGCACTCAGTAAGGCCGCTGCGCTGGCGGCCATCGAGCACAAGCTGGGGACGGTCTATGAACGGCGCGGCGATTGGGAACAGGCCGAAAGCCATTTCGAGGCAGCCCTGGCGGCGCTCGGTGAACACGGCGCGGCAGATGCACGATCGCGCCTTTACGCCGATTGGAGCCGCAGCGCCCATCATCACGGCCAGTTGAACCAGGCATTGGACCTGGCGAAACGCGCCCTGGAGTTAGCGGAGGCCGCGCAGGATACCCGCGCGCTGGCCCAGGCCCATAATATCCTGGGCATCCTTGCAAGCAGCCAGGGTGATCTGGAGCAGGCACAGCACCACCTGGAAGAGAGCCTGGCCCTGGCCGAGCGTCTGAATGACCTGAGCGCCCGCGTGGCCGCGCTGAATAACCTGGCGTTGGTCTGCCGCGCCAGCGGGGCCGTTGACCGCGCCATTGAACTGACCGAGACGGCGCTGGCGTTATGCGCCGCGCAGGGTGATCGCCACCGCGAGGCCGCCCTGCACAACAATCTGGCCGACCTGCTGCACAGCAGTGGCCGCACCGAGGCTGCCATGCCTCATCTCAAGCAAGCCGTCAGCATCTATGCCAACATCGACACCGAAGCGGGGCCGCTGCTGCCTGAAATCTGGAAACTCACCGAGTGGTAGCTTATGCGTAAGCCTCACCGTCTAGCGATGCCTGGCGCGGTTCGGGCGTGCGCAGCCAGAGCGAGGCATGCGTTGGCTGCATCGTCTCTTGCACCACCGCCAGCAGATGCTCGCGCAGTTCATGCAGATCAACTTCGTTCCTCAGCGCCGCGCTGAAGGCGGCCAGGGTCTTCTCTGCATCGTACTTGCGGCGATAGAAACGTCGGTCAATAATGGCCTGAATGCGATTACGTGCTGGCGTAAAGAGGGCAGCAATCGCCAGCGTCGAGATGACCAATACCACCGGCTGGTTTGTAATGCCAGTAAACACCCCGGCCATACCGGTTAGCCCAATGATGAGACCCGCGTAGAGCGCGCCTAGCAGCCCCGTCAGCAAGCCATACACCAGCGCTTTGTTAATGATGGCATCGATATCCCAGAGCCGGTAGCGCAGGATAGCAACGCCAATGGAGAGTGGAATAGGCAGCAGGGCAAGCGGGTAGAGAGTATTAATCACCGGCTCGTAGAGTGAGCCAGGCTGGTTGAATGCGGGAATGAACGCAGAAAGGCTCAATGCAATGATACACACGGCAGTGACGATGATTCCGAAGACAGCCCACTTGACCTGCTGACGCTGCACCGGGCTGGCGAGCCGCCGATAGCGATAGATTTGCGAGAAAAGACCTCCGACGATGATGCTGATGAAGATCAACCCATTGACCACGAGGGGCCAGTTTGCCGTATTGAGCGGTGAATCAGCAGGCGGAAAAGCAGCAAGCGCCGTCTGGACAAGGTTCAAGACTCCGATCCAAATGGTCCAGTGTGGCGCAAACCGTCCGCCTGGAAAGACCAGGATAAAGAAGCCATAGATAGCCACACTCAGGACGTTCACCACCTCGACCGGCACAGCCCAGGCCGGGTATGTGAGCGCCAGGGCAGTGGGGGCTGCGCTCTGTTGCCCGGCATTAAAGAGGACCAGCGCCAGCGCGACCAGCAACGCCAGCCAATCATCAGATCGGCGCCAGAAAATGATCATGCCAACCGCAGACCAGATCAGGACACCGATAATATTGAGGGCGACAGTATAGCCAGCATAGCCGCTAAGTGAGAACCCCGCCGCCTGGAGCGTTCGCATGCCCGTTGCGGTCAGCGTGCCATTCAGGTTGCACGCGACAGCACCCACGCAGGGCGTCTGAAGGCGCGCATCATACGCCGGGAGACTGGCGAAGAAGAGCGCGAGCGTACAGGCGACGAGCAGTACCCATGCTACCCGCGCCATCACCAACCAGCGCCCACGCAGGCGCGTATCGCTGGTGATGGCCTGCGCTTTTCCACTGGCAAGCGCGGGAACAGGTGGCACGCTCATCAACATCCTCCTTTGTGGGCGCTGGTCAGCATGTCGCTGCTTAAAAAGCTCCGCGCAAGGCTGCTTTGGCAGCAAAGTAGCCGCAGAGGCCATGCACAGCGCCTCCTGGCGGTGTGGAAGAGGAACACAGATAGAGGCCCTTGGCGGGTGTCGAGTAGGGGTCCAGCCGGATGGTTGGGCGCGTGAAAAGCTGCCAGAGGTCTTGCACGCCGCCGTTGATGTCACCGCCAATATAATTGGGGTTATAGCGCTCCATTTCAGCGGCGGTGAAGACGTGCTTTGCCAGAATCCGGTCACGGAAGCCTGGCGCAAAGCGTTCGATCTGCGCGATGATGCGGTCACTCACATCGCAGGTTGAGCCGCTGGGCACGTGGCAATAGGCCCAGACGGTGTGCTTGCCCACAGGCGCGCGCGTCGGGTCGAAGAGGCTTTGCTGCGCCAGCAACACATAAGGGTGCTCCGCATATTCGCCCCGCCAGACGGCGCGCTCGGCGGCTGCGATCTCCGGCAGCGGGCCGCCCACATGCACGGTTCCGGCACGCAGACACGCCTCTGCTTTCCAGGGGATGGAACCATCCAGCGCAATATCTACTTTGCAGACGCCCGGCCCATAGCGATAGCGCATCAACTGATGTTGGTAGCCGTTCGGTAAGCGGCGATGCGCGATGCGCAGCAATTGGCGCGGCGTCACATCGCAGAGGATGGCGCGAGATGCGGGCAGCATCTCTAGCGATTCCACCTCCACGCCCGTCACAATCTCCCCACCCAGCGAGCGCAAGTACGCGGCCATCGCGTCAACAATGCTCTGTGAGCCACCACGCGGGATGGGCCAGCCAACGGCATGCCCCAGCATCCCCAGCACCAGCCCAAACGCCGCGCTGACCGGCAACTCCAAAGAAAGCATGGCATGGGCGGCAATGCCAGCCACCAGCGCACGGGCGCGTTCGCCCTTGAAGTGGCCTTCGGCCACGCCGCGCACCGAACGTATGGCTTGCAAGCCAAAGCGCGCCATGATAAATGGGTGATGTGGAGGAATGGGCAACGGGCCAAGCGCGTCACCAACCAGTTCTTCCCAACGGTTGACCAGCGGAGCCATCAGCCGACTATAAGCATCAGCATCTTTGCCCAGCCAGGAGCCTGTCGCTTCGATGGAACGCTCCAGCACCGCAACAGAACCATCATCGAAGGGATGGGCCAGCGGCGCGTCCGGCTGAATCCATTCGACGCCATATTGCTCCAGCGGCAGCGTGCGCATGAAGGGCGAGGCCACACCCATTGGATGAATGGCCGAGCAGACATCATGCGCAAAGCCAGGCAAGGTCAGTTCTGCCGTGCGGCAGCCGCCGCCAATCGTCCCCTTCGCCTCAAAAACAATTACCGAACGCCCGGCGCGGGCCAGGGTGATGGCAGCCGCCAGGCCGTTTGGCCCGGAGCCGACCACCACCGCATCATAGGCAGTATGCGTAGCCATATCAACGCCTGTTTCTATTTGGCTTCCGGGCGGTTGCGTCTGCGCATCCAACGCAGCGGCACACGCACCGGAGCCATCATGAGATACATGGTTGTGCGAACACCGGCATTATGCCAGACATTTTTTGCCTGGGACCACTGAATCTTGCGGTCCACACAGATGGCCTGGGTCTCCACCTCTGGCGCTTCCACACCAAAATAGGTTGCCAAAGATTTCAGCGTGTTCTCCCAAAAGCGGTCTTCACTCTTGGCCGCGCCCATGCGAAAGCCGATTTCATAGAGCGGGTCATTGGCACGAATCAACACCTGCACCTGAGCAATAGAGCGCTCGTCATCTTCATACGCGCTGAAGGTAATCCATCCCGCAAATACGTGGCCTTGAGGCGTCATAAACGTGAACGATTCATCGTCAGCATAGAGAATCATCACGCCCGTCGAGAGGGGCACGCCGCCCGGCAGCGCCATATTGATCAGGCCCACCTCGCCGGGGGCAATGCCGGTCAATGGCCCATAGAAACGATTACCTTTCGGCCAGAACTCTGGAAAATGTTCCTTCCAAACCTTAATCACTGCCGTTGGCTGCACTTTCACGCCACTCAGCCGCACGCGATAGGTTTTCTGCCACATCGCGCCAAAGCCCTGCAAGGGGCCAACGGGCCGCTTCCCTTGCACGTTCAAGTTAATGGCCCCGCTGGGCACTCTACCCAGCTTCAACGAAGAAACATTGCGCGCCCAATAATCGGCGTCGCGGGGCTTCCCCTCTTCAGCAGAGGCAACATTTCCCTCTTCAGGTGATACGGACGAGGACATCATAGCTCTCCTCTCTTTCTATACCCACCTTCATGAAACAGGCTGTCAGGGCATATGGGCTGCATCTAGCGCTTCAGCCTCACTGCCAAAAATCCTGATGGCATCGCTCAGGCGAGTGATTTCAAAAATATTGCGGTAGTGATCGCTCAGGCCAAAGGCAAAAAGCCGTAGCTTCTGGCGATTGATGCGAATCAGCAGCGTCACAAGCAGGCCAATACCACTACTGTTCATGTACTCCAACCCACTAAAGTTCAAGATAAAAACGCGGGTGGTTGGACTGCTGGCCTGGGCGTACGCATCCATCAGAGCATTTTCGGCAAATGCCGTCACTTCCCCCTGGATGTCGATTATGCTAACCCTGGCGCTGACCTGCCGAGCCGTCATCTGCACTTTTGCTGGGGGCATGTTCGCCCTCCTTTCCCCTGCATGCTTGCAACGCTTCTCACATTAACTCTGGGTTGTTCCCTGGCTGGCGCTTTGCGGCGCTTCGCTCTTCAGGGCGCTTGCCTCATCCTCAAAAACGCTCATAAAATCGACCAGGCGAGTGATCTCGAAGATTTCGATATAGTGTTGGCTCAGGCCACATGCCAGCATACGTCGGTGCGACTTGCGCGCCCGTGCCAGCAAGCCGACAATCAAGGCAATGCCAGTGCTGTTGATATAGTCCACATCGGTAAAGTTGAGCAGGATGGGGTCTTGCTCCTGGTGTTCCGCATCCGAATAGGCGGCATTGAGCGCGGCCTCGCCAAAGGAGTTGATCTCCCCATGCATATCAATAATAGCAACGCCCGGTTGATGACGGACATGAGCTTCAAGATTCCTCGCTGGCATCGCTTTCTCCTTCCAGGCGCATGATCAATTCAATGGCATGATGCGTCTCGTTGCTGCTCACGCGCATATCATCGACCAGATTTTTAATCAGGAACAATCCCCAGCCGCGCGGCGATTGCACCTCCGCCAGCTTTGCCTCAAGGTCGGGAATGATGGCATCCGGGATCGCCTGCGCGCCGCCCTCATCCGTGATGCGCACCAACACATCGGTGCTCGAAGCCAACACTTCCACTTGCACAGGCGCGTCGGGCCGATAGTGGTTGCCATGCTCCATCGCGTTCATCGTTGCCTCTGCCACCGCCGTCTTGAGCTGCTCCAGGCGGCGCCCCGACAGGTGCAGCGACTGAACGATCTCGGCCACCTCATCCATTGCCACGCGCTCATTGCCAGGTTCGCTGGGCACCGACAGATTTGCCAACGTCTGCCAGGAGGCATCGCTGGCTCCATCTTCAGCAGAGGCTCGCGCAGGCACCGGCACGATGGTTTGCTGATCGTCCTCCAACCGTTGCAGCGTCACCAGCGTCACATCATCCTCTTGCTCCCAATCCGCGCCGGTGAAGTCGGCCAGATTCTTCAGCAGCAGATCAACCACCTCAGCAGCAGCGCCCTGCTCCGCCAGCAGCGCCATCAGCCGGGGAAAGCCAAACATCTCGCGCTCCGGATTATGCGCCTCCACCAGCCCATCGCTATAGAACAGCACGCGCTCGCCCGGCTCCAGAATCGTTTCTTTCTCCTCGTAACTCATGCCCGGCATCAAGCCCAGCGGCATGCCGGTTGCGCGCAGTTCAGCTGATGTGCCTTTGTGGTGACGATAGGGCAGATCGTGACCGGCGTTGGCATACTGAAGCCGCCCGGTGGCGGGGTCGAGAATCGCGTACAGGCAGGTAACAAACATCTTCGGCGGAATATCCGGGCAGAGGAGGTCATTCGCCTGCTCCAGCGCCTTGCCCGGCGAAACCAACGCCTGGGCGGCAGAACGCAAGATGCTGCGGGTGGTTGCCATCACCAGCGCCGCCGGAACGCCTTTATCGGTCACATCCCCAATCACCAGCCCCAGGCGACCATCCTCAAATGTCAGGAAATCGTAGAAATCACCGCCAACCGCCCTGGCCGGTTGATAGTACGCGGCCACCTGCCAGCCTGGCAGCGCGGGCAGTTCCTTGGGCAGCAGCGTGTGTTGAATTACCCGCGCCACACGCAGTTCCTGTTCGATGCGCTCGTGTGTGCGAATGGCCGCCTGCTGCTCACGCACCAGTTGCGCCACCCGAACGGCAGGCGCGGCCTGTGTTGCCAGCGAGTTGAGCAGCCCACGATCATACGTTGAATAGTCCTGTTCGCTCAGGCGCGGTCCCAGGTTCAGCAGGCCAACCAGTTCGCCCTGGCTCACCAGTGGAATCGCCAGCTTCACTCCTGCCGCCCGAAGCGCGCGCAGCGCTGGCGAGTTGAGGTGCAGCCGCTCGATCTCCACCGCTCCGGGCGCGCTGAGGAAATAGGCCACGATGGGGTCATTGGGCGCAATGGACACTGCGCCAACCACCTTCTGGCGGCCTTCCTCGGTGACAGCGGTGCGCAGCTTCTGAAGCTCTTCCATGCTGACGCCGCTGGGCGCAAGCGCTTGAGCCAACTCTGCGGTAGGCAAATGCTCCAATTGGTTTTTCTGCTGCCGAGGCCGTGGTTGTCGGAAGCTCTGGAGTATCTTAGCCATAGAAACCCTCTTCCTCTCTGTTCATCTCCGCCCCAACGCAACCTCCAGCCTGAATGATCGGGGTGAGGAACATTTCACACTCCTATCTTACGGTTCGGGCGTCACCCAAGCGTTACGAAAAGCGTTACGAACGAGAAAACTGCCGGTGTGCCCCATTTTCCCCGATTGAGCACATCCTGTCTACTGTTTCGTGAAGTAGCTTCGGCAGTTTTATCTCAATCACTGCCCATCATTTTCCTGCCAGACAGCCTTGACAGAGCTGAGCTTTTTATGTTATCTATATCCGTAGCAGATATATCGAGCACGGTTAGATTAATCAACGAAAGGACATATGACAACGTGACGCACCTGTACCTGATACGCCACGGTGAGTATATCGACGTGGAGCAGGGCAGATACCTCAAGAATCCTGGGCTTTCATCAGTGGGAGTGAGGCAAACCGAACGGCTGCGAGATCGTCTGGCGCGCACAGGAGAAATCCAGGCCGATGTGCTGCTGACCAGTCCATTGCGACGCGCACAAGAATCAGCCCAGATTCTGGCATCGGTCCTGGGCCAGCCTGTGATCGTGGACGAAGACTTCCGCGAGTGGCACAGCGATGATGGCAACCTTGTGTCTGGCGAATTTAGCGCGCGCTGGCAAGAGACACCTGCGACACAACGTCCCTTTTTCCGCTGGGCCGATGGCTGCGAAACGTGGCTAGAGTTTTCGGTACGGATACAACAGGCGCTCAATCGCATCCTTCAAGAACACGAAGGGAAGACGTTGGTCCTCGTTACCCATGGCGAGGTTATCCAGGCTGCGTTTATCTATTTCTTCGGCCTGAGCGCTGTTAACACCCCAGGAGTTTCGCTCGACAATATGTCTCTTACCCACTGGTTCAATTCAGACCAGTCGCACATGTGGATTCTGGAACGCTTTAATGACTCCCGGCATGCTTAGAAGAGTTTACAGAGTTTGTAGGAGAAGAGATGTGTCAATCCGAACAGTGATTTTTGATATTGGTGGGATACTGGAAATCATCCCAGATGGCGGTGACCCCACAATTCGATTCCCCTATATGCTGGCATCGTGGGAGGCGCGGCTCGGCATGAAGCCAGGGGAACTGGATGCCCGGCTGGATACGCTAGATGAGCAGCTTCATTTTCGAGGGGAAGCTGGCTTGCTCGGCACCTGCACGGAAGAGGAATGGCAAGCGGGACTGCAACAGGCCACCGGAATGGATGATACCCAACTGGCCGCTTTCCTGAATGATTTCTGGGACATCTATATGGGAAGTCCCAATGATGAGCTTATGGCCTACTTTCACGGTTTGCGCCCTCGTTATCAAACGGCGCTCCTCAGCAACAGCTTTGTCGGCGCGCGGCAGCGAGAGCAGGAGCGCTTTCATTTCGCTGAGATGACCGATCTCATCATCTACTCGCACGAAGAAGGGATTGCCAAACCCGACCAGCGTATCTTTCAACGAGCCTGTGAGCGCCTGGGTACGCTGCCAGAGGAAATCGTGTTCCTCGATGATGTCGAACAAAACGTCGCGGCGGCCAGCGCGTGTGGCTTTCACACGGTTCTCTTTAGAGATACAGCCCAGGCTATTGCTGACATCGAAGCCTGTCTTCAGGCTTCCCGATGAAAGGAGGGATTTTTGGGCAACACTGAGCAAAATGTCGAGAAATTGCTGCCGCTGACGCCCGCCGTGTTTGCCATCTTGCTGGCCCTGGCCGATCAAGAGCGGCATGGCTACGGCATTATGCAAGAGCTTGCCCTGCGCACCGATGGCAAGCTGCGCATGGGGCCGGGAACCCTGTACGGCTCGATCAAACGCATGCTGGCGGATGGCCTCATCCGCGAATCAGGGGAGCGTCCTGATCCAACCCTGGATGATGAGCGCAGGCGCTACTATCGCCTGACCGATTTTGGTCAGCGCGTCGCCCAGGCCGAGGCGCGCCGCCTGGAGCAATTGGTGCATGTCGCGCAAAGCAAACGGCTGCTGCCAGAGGGCGGCGGGATAGGAGGAAATCGATGAATCCTCTCCCACCTGATGCCCGGCGCTCGCAGGCACGCGCAGAGCAGTTCTATCGGCTCCTCCTTCATTTGTACCCTGTCGCATTTCGGCGCACCTACGAGCGAGAAATGCTGCTCGCCTTCCGCGCGTGCTATCGCGATTTGCTCCAACAAAGCCATCCACACGAGCGGCTGCGCTTTTGGAGCATGATAGCCTTTGACCTGGGCATCACCGTCTGCTCGGAGCGTCTACGTTCGTGTGTCGCTTTTTGCAAACGTCTGCTGGGAAGAGAAAGGAACTATCTGATGGCTTCTGCCCTGCTTCGGCTCGATGTGGCCGCTCTGACTGATCGCGGGCTGACCCGCGATGCAAACGAAGATACGCTGATCTCCGTCGTCCCACCCGATACACAGACCATGCAGCAGAAAGGTGCGCTCTTCGTCGTCGCTGATGGCATGGGCGGCCACACCATGGGCGAGGTTGCCAGCGATCTGGCTGTGACGACCATTCGCGAAACGTACTACCAGAATCCGGAAAACGATACCCTGACAGCGCTGCGGCAAGCGGTTGAGCAAGCCAATGAAACAATCGTCCAGCGCAATGAAACGTTGCGTACCAGGGAAGAAGCGTCCAGGTGGATGGGCACCACCTGTGTCGCAGCGGTGCTCAAAGATGACCGTGTGTATATTGCCAACGCGGGAGACAGCCTGGCCTATCTCATCCGTGACCAGGAAGTCTTGCAACTCGCGCAAAATCACTCCTGGGAAGTAGAGCAGGTGCGGCTGGGAGCCATGACGCTGGAGGAGGCGAAAGCCCAGGGGAAAGGCAACGTCATCACCTGCTGCCTGGGTGACACGCTCGAGCTGGAGGTCTATGCAGCCACCGAACAGGCCCAGGACGGCGATATTCTCGTTCTCTGCACCGATGGTTTGCATGGTCTGATTGGCGAGGAAGAGATACGCGCCATTGTGCAGCAGTATGGGCCAGAAGAAAGCGCGGCGCGCCTGGTGGCGCGGGCGAACGAAAGCGGCGGCCCGGACAACATCACGGCAGTTGTCGCACGCATCTCGCTGGCGGCGTAAGCGCCGCGCCGGATGCGGCGCTCTTTCAGCTTATATGCTTACTGTCACGCGCTGAAAGAGCGCCGCACCTCATGCTGTCCTGTTAAGCGCCAGAGTCTCTTCTGGACCTTGCACCGTAACGGATATATCTGGATCAAGCCCAATATTCACCTGGATTCCATCTGAAGAGGCGAGCGTAGTAGGGTCGAGTGCCTGCAACTCAGGGTAATCTGACGTGAAAGAGCTAATGCCGCTCAAACTCAGATGGATGGCAAGGCTCGCGGGCAGCGTAATAGAATCATTCCCATGGTCATCGACGATGGTAAACGCGGAACCAGGTTTGATGGTTCCCACAAATCCAATCTGATTTGATGAACCTATGATCTCCACGGAACCGTTCACCTTCGTGTTTTTGAACGAGATTGATTCACTATCGGCACTAATCGTCGCGTTGGAAAGGGTGCCCCCTTGCGCTGTCGTCTGACCATCTATCTGAATTGGGCCGGTCAGCGTGCTATCATCGATCTGAAAAATCCCTGAAGACAAGCTGCTGCCATCGATGGCGCTTGAGGTGATATGAACAGGACTCCCGTTGCTCATTACCTCTACATTTGGCCCCAAGGCCGAATGCGTGATGGTGATACCTCCGCCGTTATTGCTCACCGACGAGCCAGCCAGCAACGTGCTGCTATCGATGGTGATGGTCCCTGCGTTATTGCTGACCGTTGAGCCAGCCAGCAACGTGCTGCTATCGATGGTGATGTCCCCGGCGTTATTATCAAGCTCCAGATTGCCAGTTACCCCGGTGACGGTGAGGCCCGCATCATTTCCTGACAGGTTTACATTCGTATGGGTGGGAACAGTCAGCGTAAAGCCACATACATTGGCATTGACATTGAGGATATTGTTTCCTAGATCGTAGTTTCCAAAGCCCTCTATCGTCAGCAATCCGGCTTTCAAATACACCGTATCAGCAGTTGCGCTGCCCTGAATGGTCATCCAACCAACATTGCAAGTGCTCATAATTGTCGGCTGCGCCCTCACCCGAACCGAATAGCCCTGGATGAAGAAAAAGTAGACTGCAAACACCACCAGCAGCGCCAGCGGCATACGGAGCAGCAGCGACGAAAGCGACCGGCGGTCAAATCGCTCTGCCAGCCCACCATACCAGCCAGGAGTTTCAGCGCCAGACGAAGCGCCAGACATAAAGGCATCCTCGCTCCGGGCGGCGGAATCGGGGAGGGCGCGCCGATAGGCAAAAAATAAGACGATCAACACGATCATCCAGGGATGCATGAGGTCTCCACCAATAAACCAGAAATATAGCCAGGGGAATCCTACCCCCGAAAGAAGCAAGATACAGACACCGACGATAATCAGCAGAATCACCCCAAGCCGGACATAAGGGCGTCTAGAAGAACCGCTGCGCGAAGGGCTAAGCGCTCCTGGAGCGGGACCGCTCGGGTCATCGAATGGATAAATCGAAAGCATCACAGCCACATCTCCCTCTTTATTCGCTCCGCCCAGCAGGTTGACATCGTACAGAGAGCCGGGGAAAATATCTTCACCTGAAGTAGTATATCAAAGCCAGGTTACATGAAGGTCAAGATAGAGTGAAGCTTTCGTTGCTTCAGGCATCCTATTTTTCCAGCAGGAGCCATTGCGTGTACGACAGCCCAGCAGAGCAACCACCCCTTCTTCACTTACAAGACGCAACCGTTATCAAAGGAAACCGACAGCGTGTTCTGGACGCGATCAGTTTGTCCATCCGAGAAGGCGAGCATACGGTGATCTTAGGGCCAAACGGCTCCGGTAAATCGTCGTTGATGCGACTCATCACTCGCCAGGATTATCCTCTGGCGCATCCAGATGGCAGCCCCGCCATGCTGGTCTATGGGAAAGCGCGTTGGGATGTATTTGAACTTCGCAGTCTGCTGGGCATTGTTTCTGTCGATCTGCATCAGGTGTTTGTCGACAGTTTTGCGCAGCGCGATATACCGGGTCTGGATATGGTGATTTCAGGATTCCTTGCCAGCACTGGCCTCTTTCCACATCAACAGGTGACGCCGTCTATGCGCCGACAAGCGATAGAAGCCCTGGAGCAAATGGAAGCGCTCCATCTGGCCCGCAAATCCATCGCCGCCATGTCCACCGGGGAAGCGCGCCGCCTGCTCATTGCCCGCGCGCTGGTCCATCGCCCGCGCGCCCTTATTCTGGACGAGCCAACGACGGGCCTGGACCTGCTAGCTCGCCAGCGTTTTCTGGAAAGCCTTCGCACACTGGCGCAGAGAGGAACGACGATTTTGCTCGTCACCCATCATATCGAAGAGGTTTTCCCTGAAATTGCGCGCGTGATCTTGCTGAAAGATGGGCGCATCTTTCACGATGGCCCCAAGCCCGAGGCACTCTCGACGCAGCATCTTTCAGCGCTGTATGAAGCGCCCATCTTGCTCGAACAAGACCGGGCTGGCTACTACAGCGCCAGAGTGGGCGAAGATGACTATCAGACACAGTGAAGCCGATTACATCGCGAGGTCGACCGCAACGGGCAGGGAGGTGCGCGCCCAGTCGGTGAGGTCGTCGCTGTCGCGGGGCGTATATTTGTCATACACAATTTTGCGTACAAGCGCGTCTTCGTCTGGTTCCGTCACCAGGCGCGCCTGTCCGGCAAAAACGCGCTCGCCAATCTTCACCTGCACCTGCGGCTGGCGCTGGATATTTTTCACCCAATCTGATTGATCGCGCCCGCCCGAGAGCAAATACAAGCTGTGCCCCTCGGCGGCAAACCAGATTTCGATGGTATGGGGACGCCCCGAACGGCGCCCCGTTGTGGTTAAATAGCAATAATCTTCGTCAGCCAAAGGCTGTAGTTCAGCGTGCATACAAGCTCCTTGTTTTGGATTGGCAAGCTGCATGGGTGAGTTCGTACCTGAATAACTTTTATGAGCATACCAGCGCCGCCAACTCCCGTTCGATGCATGGCGCATAAAAGTGCTCGCCGATTTGCTCACAGATTGCCAGCGCTGCCTCGAAGTGTTGGCATGCCTGCTCCTGCCTGCCCTGCTCGGCAAGGAATCTCCCAGCGGCATGGAGCAGGCGCACCTCTTGATGGGGATAGGGCATGCTCCGGCAAAACGCCAGCGCCTGTTCCAGTCGGGCTTCGATGCCATCGGATGTTACTTTCTGATGTGCCAACAGGAGCAACTGAATCCGCACTGCCTCGACGCGGGCAAATCTAGGCAATTCCGCGCTCGCGTGGGGCTGAAGCGAATTGACCATAGTCCAGGCTTCCTCTGTCTCTCCCAACTCGCCCAGTGCCCAGGCCAGCAGAAGGCGTTGCCAGGTCCAGCTATCATTCTCCACCAGCCCAAGACGATCCATTGGCGCGAGCAGACGCATGCGAGCCGCCGCCGGATCACCGGCCAGCAGGTCGCGTTCGGCCAGCGCCCAATACATCACATCCAGCGATAAAACATCCTCGGGCACTACCGCCTCCGCTTCTGAGAAATACGTCTGAGCGGCCTCGGGCTTGCCCTCGAAGAAGCTCAACACGCCCAGCCAGGAAAGCGCATTCCCGACGGCATAGGTTACCCCAAGTTCACGGCTGAGGGCCAGCGCACGTTCCAATTCATCGCGCGCTTGTTGCCATTTCCCGAGTAAATAATAATGCGCGCCGCGCCGCCACAAGAAAACCAATCGATCAGCCGGATCACCAAGCTGCTCGGCGGCGTCCAGCCCCCGTTCCAGGCACTGGCTCACCCTGGCAAGTTCGCCTCGCTGGAAATAGGCTTCGCTCCCATTCGCCAGGGCAACGCACAGCCCGGCCAGGTCTTGCTCCGCTTCCAGCGTAGGCAGGGCGGCTTCAATCGCCTGAATGCCTTCTTCGTAGCGGCCAAGATCAATGCAGGCCGTTCCCCGGCGTATCTCGGCCTGGGCAATCAGGCTCGGATCAGCGGCGGCACGCGCAAGCTCCAGCGCGCGTTCTGTCGCGGCAAGTCCTTCAAGGGGCTGGGAGCGATCACTGTTGGTATAGAGGCGCGCTAGAGCCGTCCAGAGCATTGCCAATCCACGCGCGTAACGTGCCTCCATCTGCGGTGTGGAGAACCGCGCCAGTAGCGCTTTCAGACGCGCTGCCAGGCGCTCCACTCCAGCCGGTTCCGTTGTCTGGCGGATATGGACATGCCCAATGAGCGCCGTCGCGCGCAAGACCCCATCCAGGTCACCCACTGTATCATAATAGGCTGCCACCGCTTCAAGCATCTCCAGGGCTTCATCATAGCGTGCTAACCGGCTTAACACCTGTCCAAGTCGTTCGCGTGCCTGTGCTTCTCCGCTGGAGTCGCCCACTTCGCGGGCCAGTTCAAGCGCTGTCTGATAGTGATGTTCCGCTTCGCTATGCGCGTAGACCGCCTCGGCCTGATCTCCTGCCCGAAGCGCATATGGCAAAGCGCGCTCGGGAACATTGCCCTCTAAAAAGTGCCAGACCAATTCGGCGGCGCGGCGCTCAGACCGCGCCTCGCGTTCAATGGCTTCCCCTGCCGCGCGATGCAGGCGCTGTCTCCGGCGCAGTGGAATCTCTGCTGCGAGCGCTTGCTGAGTGAGCACATGCTGAAACGTATACCCTGCCCGTTCGGCCTCCCGCACAATGCCAGCTTTCGTCGCCTCTTCTAACGAGGCCTCCAGCGCTGCCTCGTCGCGCCCGCCAACTCCTCGTAAGTCCTCAAAGGTGAATGGCTGACCCAAAACGCTGGCCTCAGAGAGCACGTCTTGTGTAGTTGGATTCAGGCGCGCAACGCGCTCGCCAATGGCTGAACGGATACTTTCGGGCACAGCAATATCGGCAACGGTGCGCTGCTCCCAACGCCCGCCCGCGCGATAGACATCGCGGCGGGCTGCCAGCACACGCAGCACTTCCTGCGTGAAGAACGGGTTGCCCTCGGTGCGCTGGTGGATGGCATCGGCCAAATCTCTGGAGGCCGCCTGGTCCAATGTTGCGGCAATCAGTGCAGCCGTGCCCTCAACAGGCATGCGCCGCACAGCAATGCGCTCTATCAGGTGCTCGCGTCCGAGGGTCCGCAGGGCCGCCTCCAGGGGATGCTGCCGGTTCACCTCGACATCGCGATAGGTGCCCAGCAGCAGCACCCGCGCGCCGCGTGTGTGACGGGCCAGATGCTGAAACAGCCCCAGGCTAGCTTCATCTGCCCATTGCAGATCATCCAGCGCCAGCATGACGGGCGCTTCCCTGGCAAGCTCCTGCACAAAGCCGGTCACTGCCCAGAACAGCCGCTGCTGGTCATCATAGCCCCGCATCTCAGGCGGCGGCTCGATGGCGCCCACTCGCCATTCAGGCAGCAGGCGGGTAAGGTCAGGCCAGCGGCGCGACGCTTCCGTCTGGAGTGATGAGGAGGCGGCCTGAAAGACGTAGGGCAAGGCTTCCAAAAACGGATAATAGGCGACTTTCTGCTGCGCCTCATAGCAGCGCCCGGTCGCCAGATGCCAGTGGCAATTGCGCGCCGCCAGTGTGGCTTCCTGGGCCAGTCGCGTCTTGCCCACGCCTGGCTCTCCTGCAAGCATGACCAGGCGGCCGGTGCCAGCATCCACCGCATCGAGCATGCGAAGCACCTGCTGGAGTTCATCCTCACGCGCCACCAGCGGGCTATCTGGCAAGGCTCCCAGAAAGCCGCCAATAGGCCAGGACACCCCTTCGCGCAAGGAATGCCCATCGGAGATGGACGCCGCAGCCGCAGGATGAGGGGACGCCTCGCCTGCTGTGTCAGGCCGCTCGGCGCGGACTTGCACGACGCGCACCGGATCGGCAAACCCTTTGAGTTGTACCGCGCCGCGCTCGATATACACCAGCTTGTGTACTTTGCGCGCCAGATGGATGACCGTCTCGCTTGCCAGCACTTCGCCCGGTCCGGCCAGGCTGCACAGACGCGCAGCCAGATTGAGCGCTGCCCCACGATAGCCTTCCTCCACCGGAACAGCCTCTCCGGCATCCAGGCCAATGCCTACCGGAGGAAAGGATGGGTCGGTTTGCCGGGCCGCGGCCACACCTGCTTCAAGTTCAATGGCTGCCCATAACGCCTGGCGAGTCGAGGGAAAGACCGCCAACACTTCATCTCCCCGCAACTCCACCACCTGCCCCCCACGCGCCTGGACGGTCGCGCGGGCAAGCGTGGCAAAGGTCATCGCCAAATGTGCTGCGGCTTCATCTCCGTGTTCCAGGGTGAAGCGGGTGTAGCCGCGCAGGTCAGCAATCAAAAACGTCTGGATGGTGGAGAAAACTGGATGTTCCTGATCTGTTGTGCCCATCGTTCGTGCCCTACCCCGCAGAGCGGAGGTTTCGGAAAGAGGACTATCCAGTTATTATTCTCGCACAAGCATGCAAAAGTGGAACGAGGGGCAGTTCCTCACCGCATCAGAGCCTCGCCTGTGTGGTGCGCTCCAGCAACCTGTGTAACTTTTTCTGTTGGCTCTCTGGCAATGTAACCAAAACCAGCGATGTCTTCAAACCATCCTGGCAGTGCTCGCACCAGAGCAGCACGCACTGACCGGTCGTATCATAGCGAGCGGTGAAGGTGCGACCGCAGCGTTCGCAATAGGTGGGTAGCTCTGGCAGTAGCGTGTCCATCTGCTTTCTCTGGGTTTGCGAAGGGAGAACCGATGCCTTTTTCAGAAGCCGAACCATCGAGGCCGCCTAGCCCCTAGAAGGATAGGCGTCCTCAATGGTTCACCCTGAAGTCCCATAAATCGCACAAGATAGGCCACGCTGCGGCGAGCGAGATGCCCAGGCTATGCTGCCCTGGGCGTAGAAGCTTAGATTAACTCGAAATAGCGGCGGCGGTCCCAATTCGTGACCGCTTTTTCATATTCCCGTACTTCCCAACGCCGCGTCGCCACAAAATGCTCAACAAAGTCTGCGCCCAGATACTCTTTGGCAATCTCGCTGCGCTCCAGCAAATCTGTCGCGGCTGAGAGGTTGCGCGCGAGGGGCCGCACGTGGGTGGTTTCTGCGGACGCGGCAACCGTGCCCTGATCATAGGCATTGCCGGAAAGCCTGGCTGGCAGTTCAAGCTTCCGCTCGATGCCATACAGCCCGCTGGCAAGGATAGCGGAGAAGACCAGATAGAAATTGGCGTCGGCCCCCGGTACGCGATTCTCAATGCGAATCGAGCGTTTTCCATTATTGATGACGCGCACCGAGCAGGTTCGGTTGTCCATGCCCCAGGTCGTGTTCAGCGGCGCCCAGGTGCCCTCCACATAGCGTTTGTAAGAGTTAATCACTGGCGCGTAGAGCGCCATGAATTCTGGCATCTTATCCAGCACGCCAGCCAGAAACTGGCGCATCAGGGGAGACATATGAGCTTCGGCATCCTGCTCCCAGAAGAGGTTACGCTCTCCGTTGGTGTCCCACAGGCTCATGTGGCTGTGACCGCTGCTGCCATCTTCCTGGTCATTCCACTTTGCCATAAACGTGGCAGCCACACCCATCTGATAGCAAATCTCTTTGACGCCCGTTTTGAAGAGCATCGTTTTGTCGGCAGCGCCGAGCGCGTTGGCATAGTGAATGTTCATCTCATACATGCCGGGGCCGTGCTCGCGGTTGTAGCCTTCGATCTCGACATTGTGGTCGCGCATCATCCGCGCAATGCGCCCCAACAGTTGATCGTCTGCGCTGGATTGGCTGATGGCGTAGCAGTTGAAGCCAGGATTAAGCGGCGTCAGATTGGGACCGAAATCTTTCTCGCGCAGCGAAAACTGACTTTCCTGGAAGAAACGAAACTCCAATTCAGAAGCGGCCATTGGCTCGAAACCCAGCGAGCGCGCCCGCTCGACCACGTTATTCAGGATATAGCGCGGGGAAATCGTCACAGGGTCGCCGTGTTCGCTCCACAGATCGCAGATGCACGAGGCAATATGATTTTCCCAGGGCACAAGCGCAAATGTGGAAAGATCAGGCTTCATCACAATATCCGCGAAGCCGCGCTCCCAGTTGCTAAATTTGAGGTTGGGCAGCACATTTTCTGCGATGTCCCAGCCAAAGAGCACATCGCACTGCGCGAAGCCATCTTCCAGCGAATTAAGGAAAAACTTGGATGCCACGCGCTTGCCCCGATAGACTCCCTCAATATCAGGCGCGCCAATCTTGACGTACTCGATCTGGCCCTCATCCATCAGCCGTTTGATGTCAGCAATGTCCATAAACGGGGTTATCCTTTCTCATGCTTCGTCTGCACTGCTGCGTACAACCACTGCCGCCGGGACTTCGACCATCATACCGATTGGAACGCGGGTTGGCAAGTCCACCTCCGGCCCCACTGTCGCGCTGTGCCCTCTGTAGCGATGAAAACGGCCAGGCGAGGCAATCTCCTTAGTTCATGCCCTGGCAGGTTTCGGCGAGACAACGCAGCATATACGCGCTGGATGTCGAGCCGGGGTCCTGGTGGCCGATACTTCGTTCACCCAGGTAGCTGGCGCGGCCCTTCTTCGCCAGCAGTGGAATGGTTGCCTTCATGCCCTCTTCGGCGGCATCGGCAGCGCGCCTGGTAATCTCCTGGAGGCCACCGCCATTGTCCAGAGCCTCTCTGGCAGCGGCCAGGGCGGGAGTCAGAGCGTCGATCATGGTCTTTTCGCCGGGCTGCGCTTTCCCGCGCGAGACAATGCCCTCCACAAACGCGCCCAGCATGGCAACGATATCCGCCGACGTGAGCGCCTCTTTGCCCGCCGTCGTCGCGCTCGCCCGCAAGAATGCCGTGCCATACAACGGGCCACTGGCTCCGCCCACGGTGGAGACCAACGTCGTTCCGACGGTTTTGAGTTGCCCAGCAATATCCATGGAGGCCATCGCGCCGAACTTCTCGCGAACAGCGGTGAAACCTCGGTCCATGTTGATGCCGTGATCCGCATCACCGATGGCAGAATCAAGCTGCGTCAAATAGTTGCGGCGCTCGTGCAGCACATCGGCAACCTGAGTGAGCCAGCGCAACATATCCTCATTGGTCATTGAAGCCGCCTTCTCTCTAAAACCAGCTATCAATGGGTAAAGTGTGCCAGCAGCCTCCGCACTGGGAAAGCTGCTGGCACACTAGCTTCTCTACAGCCTCACATCCCCCAGCGCAAACCAGGCGTGTGAACTGGCGCATCCCAATATCTGGTGAGTTCATCATCCAGGCGCACCAGCGTAATCGAGCAGCCCGCCATCTCAAGCGAGGTAATGTAGCTCCCGATCAGATTACGTGCTATGCTAATATTTTTGCCTTTCAGGATGCGATGCAAGGCATTGTAGACAACGTAGAGTTCAATCAGCGGCGTTCCCCCCATGCCGTTGACAAAGGCCAGCACCTGGTCGCCAGCCTTGAGGCCCAGGTCTTCAATTACCGGGGTGGCTAACATCTCGGTGATCTCGTCCGCCTCAGCGAGCTTCACGCGGCGGCGTCCTGGCTCACCGTGAATGCCGATGCCGATTTCCATCTCATCTTCGCCCAGGTCAAAGGTTGGCTTCCCCGCAGCCGGAACGGTGCAGGAGGTAAGCGCCATACCCATGCTGCGCCCGTGATCATTGACCTTGCGCGCCAGCGCCGCAACCTGCGCCAGCGGCGCGTGTGTCTCGGCCAGGCCACCCACAATTTTTTCCAGCAAGACGGTGGCGCCCACACCGCGCCGCCCCGCTGTGTAGAGGCTATCTTGCACGGCCACGTCATCATTGGTCACAACGCTTTCAACTTCTATCCCGTCAGCGGCAGCCAATTCGGCGGCCATCTCGAAGTTGAGCACGTCGCCCGTGTAGTTTTTGACGATATGCAAGACACCCGCGCCCCCGTTGACGGCGTGGGTCGCGGCGTTCATCTGGTCTGGCACCGGCGAAGTAAAGACCGCGCCGGGGCAGGCGGCATCGAGCATGCCCACCCCGACAAACCCACCATGCATGGGTTCGTGGCCGCTGCCGCCGCCAGAGATGACGCCAACTTTGCCCTGCACAGGCGCGTTGCGTCGCACGACGATAAACTGTCCACCCTCGACCGACTCGACGCGAATCAGGTCGGCATGCGCCGCTGCCATGCCCTCCAATTCTTCCTTGACGACATCCTCTGGCTTGTTAATGAGTTTTTTCATCGATGCTGGCTCCTTCTACGCTAGTGGGAGGGTAGCTCCAACGTTGCTTCGGCAGCCAGTTCTTCCCCGATGGCTGCCTGAAACTCACCAATCAGCGCCTGCTGCCGCTCGGATGACCATCCAAGCTCCTTTGCCATGAGTCCGGCCACCGTGCCGACCACGTTCATCCCCCGATAATAATCCTCAAGGGTGATCGAGGTACGCCGGGCCAGCACATCATAGGGAGTCATCGCCATCTCGGCGCGGCAGGCATGCACGACCTCAGCGCGAATATAGGGAAGGTCATCAATGAGCGGCTGCGCCAGCGAAGCATCGCCTTCGATCAGCTTCAATACCTGCGCCGCTTCGGCCCCATAACTCTTTGCCAGATGCGAGATCGTCTTTGCAGAAAGGCCCAGGCTGGCGCCCTTCACCTGCAATTGATGCTGCGCGTCAGGCCAACCGGTGCCGCCATACAACAACAACCGCTCTGTCGGATGAATCGGCGCGGTCCCATCGCGGCGACTCAGCACATCAACGGTATCCTGCGCCATGCGCCGGTAGGTCGTCATCTTGCCCCCGACAATGGTCACCAGGCCAGATGGACTTTCCAAAACGGCATGCGTGCGCGAAAGCTTCGCCGGTGAATGCTTGGAGCCACGCCCAGGTCGCACAAGCGGACGATACCCGGCATAGGCGCTGATGATATCATCGGTCGTGAGATTGATGGAAAGGTAGCGGTTCAGATGCTCCAGCAGGTAGGAGATATCTTTCTGGGTGGCAAGCGGGTGGTTCAGATCACCGGAGCCGGTGTCGGTGGTGCCGAAGATGGCGCGTGACCCCCAGGGAACGATGAAGAGGATGCGCCTGTCATCTGTCTCTGGCAGCACCACGGCGAAATCATCCACCTTGATTTGTTCGCGCGACAAGACCAGATGGACCCCTTTGCTGGGTTCCACACTGACCTGCGGCTCCTTCCCCGTCAGGCTTTCTACTTCCTCGGAGAAGATGCCAGTTGCGTTGATGATATGGCGCGCCTGGATGGTGAACTCCTGGTTGCCGATGTGATCGCGAACAACCGCGCCGGTGACCTTCCCTTGTTCCGTGACAAACGAGATGACTTCCGCGTAGTTGGCGATGTCGGCCCCATGCTGCGCGGCAGTGCGGATGAGTGCCATGGTGAGCCGCGCGTCGTGCGTTTGCGCATCGTAATAGATGAAACCCTCTTTCAACCCTTCTTGAACCAGGGTGGGGGCCATGCGCAGCACATCTGCGCGGCTGAGATGCCGATGGCGCTGCACATTGCGCCCGCCCGCCAGCAAATCATAGAGCCAGAGGCCGATGCTGAGCACATAGCGCAGGCCAATGCCGCCCGGCGTGGTCAATGGTAAGCCGACCGGGTGGCGGTCGCCTTTATACAGAGGAAGAACGAAACCCACCGGCTCAACCAGAAACGGCGCGTTTTTGAGCAAAATGCCTCGTTCGGTCAAGGCTTCACGCACCAGGGCGAAATCAAAGTTCGGCAGATAGCGAATGCCGCCGTGAACAAGCTTGGTCGATTTGCTGCTTGTTCCGCTGGCGAAGTCCGTTTTTTCGACGAGCGCAACCCGATATCCACGCGCCGCCGCATCCACAGCTACCCCAGCGCCGGTGACGCCACCGCCAATGACCAGAACATCAAAGCGCTCATCTTTCATCCGAGCCAGATTGCGCATGCGCACGGTTGAGGATAGTGGTTCCATGGCAGTAGAAGAAGAGGGGAGCGTGCGAGCGGTGATTAGCGTGCTTTTCAGCACTCCCCTCTTCTTTCCCTTTCGTGCTTATGAAGCGAGATCAGTTACCAACAGCCGTGTCGTGTATAACGTGCGAAGGGATGAATTAGTCTCCAGCCGTCGCGGTGACGGGGGCTTTCTCCGCTTCAGCCGCTTTCTCCCTCGCAACCAACACCCGGCCCAGAGTATACTTGTAAATCAAACCCCCCGCAGGCCCACCGAGCAGAGGCGCAACGATGGGAATCCAGGTGTAGCTGTTAAGCGCGCCAGTTCCGCCACCTGCAATCGCCATCCACAGACGTGGACCGAAGTCGCGCGCCGGATTGATGGCATATCCAGTGTTGAGGCCGAAGGAAGCCCCGATGGCGACAATCAAAATGCCGATGATAAGCGGGTTCAGGTTAGCCTGCACGGGCTGGTTGCGGCCATCGACAATGGCGAGAATCAACCCAACCAGCAATGCCGTGCCGACAAACTCGTCGCAGAACGCGCCAAAGGTGCCGACGAAGGATTTATTGCTGGTATAGAAGACGCCACCTACCTGGCTCACGTTGCTGGGGGAAAGGGCAGCGCCGCCCAGCGCATTTGAAATCGCTCCCTGATAAACATAGTACAGGATGAGGGCAGCCACAAAGGCTCCCAGCACCTGGGCTATCCAGTAGGGAATCACTTTGCGCCAGGGAAAGTCGCCGGTCACAGCCAGCGCCAGCGTCACGGCGGGGTTGATATGCGCACCGCTGATCTTCCCGGCAACGTAAATACCGAGCATCACCGCAAAGCCCCACCCAAAGATGATGACCGTCCAGGTGTTTGCGAAGGGATTGGTAGACACTTTGTTGAAAAGCGCAAAGGACGCGACACAGCCATCGCCAAAGAGGATCAGCACCATTGTGCCAAAAAATTCGGCGAGGGTCTCACCAAACAAGCCCGCTAACATTGCAGGTCTGGCTGCCGATTGAGCTGCCATGAGTGCTCACTCCTTCTTCATGATGAAAATATGACGACGGACCAGGAAAACATCGCCGCCTGACGAGACCACGCACTCCAGGGACGCACTACATATTCGATATGGTGATCTGGAGGAAGCGGCGGCGCGCCTCCTCCAGAAAGGCCCCTACGCCTGCTCCCACTTCAGAGACCGTTCCACCGCTCGCTTCCACCCCGCATAGAGCGCGTCCCGCTGATCGGCGCTCATCTGTGGTTCAAAGGTGCGATCCACTGCCCATTGCTCGGTGACCTGCTGCGGGCCGTGCCAGAAGCCTGTTGCAATGCCTGCCAGGTAGGCCGCGCCCAGCGCTGTGGTTTCAGCGACCTTCGGACGCTGCACCGGCACGCCCAGAACGTCGGCCTGGAACTGCATCAACAGGTTATCCACCACCGCGCCGCCGTCCACGCGCAGGGTCGTCAAGTGGACGCCGCTGTCGGCGGTCATGGCCTCCAGCACCTCGCGTGTCTGATACGCCATCGATTCCAGTGTGGCGCGCGCGATATGCGCCGCCGTCGTCCCGCGAGTGATGCCGACGATTGCGCCCCGCGCGTAAGAATCCCAATAGGGCGCGCCCAGGCCCACAAACGCGGGCACCAGATAGACGCCGCCGTTATCCGGCACGGAGGCAGCCAGCGCTTCCACGTCACTGCTGTTTTTGATGATGCCGAGGCCATCGCGCAGCCACTGCACAGCAGCACCGGTGACAAAGATCGCCCCTTCAAGAGCATAGGTAAGCTGGGCATGGGCCGGGTCGCCAGTTCCCCAGCCAATCGTCGTGAGCAAGCCGTTTTGCGAGGGAACGCCTTTGCTACCCGTGTTCATCAGCATGAAACAGCCGGTGCCATAGGTGTTCTTTGCCATGCCCACTTCAAAACACGCCTGGCCGAAGGTCGCGGCCTGCTGATCGCCCGCGTCCCCGGCAATCTTGATAGGCCCACCGAAGAACTCGGGGTCTGTCTCGCCAAAAACCCCACTGGAGGGCATGACCCTGGGCAACATGCTGCGCGGGACGCCGAACTCCTTGAGGATGACATCATCCCAATCGCTGTTATAGATGTTGAACATCAGCGTCCGCGAAGCGTTGGAGTAATCGGTCGCGTGCACGCGCCCTTTGGTCAGACGCCACATCAGGAAGGTGTCCACGTTGCCAAAGAGTAATTCGCCGCGTTCGGCCTTTTCGCGCGCGCCAGGAACGTTATCGAGAATCCACTTGACCTTCGTTCCAGAGAAATAGGCATCTGTGACCAGACCGGTGCGAGCGCGGATTTCTTTGTCAAATCCCTTTGCCTTCAAGGCATCGCAAATAGGCGCCGTCAGGCGGCTTTGCCAGACAATAGCATTGAAGACCGGCTTGCCAGTCGCTTTCTCCCAGACGATGGCCGTTTCCCGCTGATTGGTGATGCCGATGGCGGCAACATTGGCAGCGGTAGCGCCTGCCTTCTGCATGGCTTCCTGGGCCACCGCCAACTGACTCGACCAGATCGCCTCTGGGTCGTGCTCCACCAGGCCGGGAGCAGGATAAATTTGAGGAAACTCCTGCTGCGCGACGCTGACAATCGCCCCGCCATGATTGAAGACAATGGCGCGCGAACTCGTGGTTCCTTGGTCCAATGCGAGTACATACTCTGCCATAGACAGCCCTCTTTCTGCTAGGTGGGGAGGCGCCACGGTTGGTTCGATGTGGCTAAGGCAGCGTCCCCGTCGGCAAAACGTTATTGATCAAGCGCAACACCAATTGTTGTGCTGAGATCACATTAGTGGGCCGAGAGAGAGGAAAGCGATTGCTCGTCACCTGCAAGCTGATTCCGCCAGAGCGCGCTGCGCTCCACGATCACCCCGGCGGCGTTAGCGCGCAGGATGGCTTGTATCTGCTGGGTCGTCTGAATCAAGCCCGAACCGATAAACGGCAGTGGTAATGGGCTGGACAACCCGGGGATGACATGCGGAATGACCAGCGCGGGCGAAATTTCCAGCAGATCGGTATGGTCGCTGTCAATGGATTCCAGCGCTATTTCCAGGCCGGTTGAATCGACGGCGAAAATGCGCTGAATCGTTTCCAGCCCAAAGCTGCTGGCGAGCGCCAGAATTTTCGGGTGATTCGAGACCACGCCCGCGATGTGGAACTGATCGGCAAGGTAGCGCAAGCCAGCCGCGTCCGCGTGGATGCCATGAATGTGATCGGCATTCACATAGATGGCGAGTTTGCGCCGATGCGCCTGTTCCAGCAAGGCTTTGAACTCGAATAGGTTGCAGTGTCGCAGCAAGACAGCAAGAACGTGGGGAGAATCGAAAACTTGCGCAAACTGCATCCGGGTTTCAACAACCGGGATAGTCTTGCTGCGCTTCAGGAGGCTGAGCAGTGGACTGGTGGACTGCGTTAACATGCCTGTACCTCATCGTAACAGTAAAAAAACAACAAAGCCCTAAGCCTGTTTTAGAGGATCGGCTCAGGACTTTTCATTTCACTGTCCCGGTGCATGTATACGATTGTCCAAACAATGCTGGTTGGCAGGCACCCCTTGATAAAGAAAGGAATGGTTAGTTCGAATCCGGGCTGGTGGGATGTGGTGGAACGAACTATACAATGGTATATAGCTGTTCTATAATGGCAATTATACTCAGCAGGCCACGAGTTGTCAAGTATCTCACTCTTCAAATCTCAGATTCACAGAGCCAGTCGGGAGGATTGCGGATTGCATGACAAAACAAGAGTTTCTGCGCCTGGCCCGCCTCTTTCCGGTGGCAGCCGCCATCAAATCAAACGAAGACTTCCTCTTTGCGTTGGATTCTGATGTGCATTTACTCTTCCTGCTCAAAGGGGATGCTTTGCAGCTTGTCCCCCTGCTCGACAAGGCACATCAGCATGGAAAAGGGGTGGTGGTACACATCGACCTCGTCAGCGGCATTGGCAAGGACCGCGCGGGCATTCAATATTTGCACGACCTTGGAGTTGACGGCATCATCACCAGTCGCTCGCAACTGGTTGCGGCGGGCAAAGCGGAAGGACTGATTACCATTCAACGCCTGCTCTTGTTGGACGATTATGGCCTGGAAACTGGGGCGCATACCATTGCTCGCGCTGCCCCCGACCTTGTCGAGATTCTTCCGGGTATTATCCTCCCAGAAGTGATCTCACTGCTTCGACAGCTTCTTCCTGGGCCGTTTATTGCTGGTGGGTTCATTCGCACTGCCGGTGATGTCGCGCATGTTCAAGCGGCGGGCGCGCTCCTGAGCAGCAGCAGCACCTACGAACTCTGGAAGAAGGGGGGCCACAATTCCTCTCTCCGGAGTTTGGTGTGATACTCTACTTTCAGAATGGGTATCGAAGGGGAGAATTCACATGCAAAATGTGCCGAACCTGCTGAGCGCCAGTCGAGCCATAGCTGCGCTCTTCGTTTTTATTCTGGTGCTGACGAACCAACCGTGGTCTTTTCTGGCTGCAACGGTGGTATTTTTGCTCGCTTCGATGACAGATTATTTCGATGGGTATCTGGCAAGGCGTTTCCAGGTGGTGAGTCCGCTGGGGATATTTCTGGACCTCACTGCCGACAAAATCTTTGTCTCTATTATTCTGATCGCGCTTGAGCAAATCAATCTGATTCCTGCCTGGGTTGTCGCCGTCATTATTACCCGTGAATTCCTGGTGACCGGCTTGCGCTCCGTCGCGGCTGCAAAAGGGACTGTGATTCCTGCGGGACAATGGGGAAAACAGAAAACCTTCATCACCCTGATTGCTTTAAATGTCTTGCTCCTGGCAAAAGGACTAGGGGCGCATCTTCTGTCGTTGTTTCCTCCCGCGCTCGTTTTCAGCAGTCAGACCGTGCATGCGAATGAACTGCTCTTGTTGCTCGCCGATGTCTTGCTGTTGGTCGCCGTGCTGTGGACCATTATTTCAGGGGTTGAATATACCATCGGCGCGCTTCCGCTTTTGAGGGCAAGGACAGAACCCCCTGCTGTCAAGGCGTGAGGCTTGCTCTGGCAGCGGCACAGATGGTCTCAGGCTTGCATATTTGATGCGGCGTTGGTTGGAGGGGACACGATATTCTCGATGTTCACCTTCTGCCCAATCTTGCGCTCTGTACCCGATAGCAAACGGCCAATATTATCATGATGGAGCAGGATAACCACAATGGGACCGGCCAGCAGATAGAGCATGGTTGGAACGTTCACCCAACCCAGGAAGACAAAGATCACACCGCAAACCATGGTGGTCAGCCCGCCAACAATCGAGCCAAGCGAAACATAGCGCCAGAGCGCGATGGTGCCGACCGTGGCAAACGCAGAGATGAAGAAGACGGGTGGCGAGAGCACGAGGATGGCCCCGCCGCCAGTTGAAACGCCGCGCCCGCCCTTGAACCCGATGAAGACTGGAAAACAGTGGCCGATCAACGCCATAAACGCCGCAATTGGCGGCCCCCACCCCCCGCCATAGAAGAAGGTAACCAGGAGCGCGAGCAGCGGCGGCAATATCCCCTTGGTGAGATCAAAAACGAAGACAATGAGGGCAGGAATGCGGCCAAGCGTCCTGAGCACATTGGTGGCCCCAATTTTATGGCTCCCGTAATCCCGAATGTCGAAATCCTTGCCACGGAGCAATTTCCCCATCCAGTAACCGGATGGGATCGATCCCCATACATAACCGATGAGACCTATCAGCAAGAGCTGACCAAGTAGACCTAGCATGGTGGCCTCCTTCATGATTCGAATCCGAGATATGGGTCTCCCGTCGAGAGAAAGAGCGTCCTTTGTGCTTCGAGCCTTTCTTTATAGGTAGCTTGCCTTTGCTCAGGTTCGTGTCGGAACTCATCTCAAATAATATCATAAATGTTCATGCTGTGTGCTGGGGTTTTAAGGATCGCATCATTAGTGGGTCGCAGTTTGATATGGTTGCTGCAACGCCTGGTGAAAAGCGGTCCCGCGCAAAAGTGCATAACAGGCTCTAGAAGAAAGCGGTGCCCGAAATACATGCTCCCGAGAGACCAGTTGATGTTCGCCAACACTTCCTGAGTAGCCAGAAGGAGACGGCCTCTCTATGAAGGATGTGTCGGAGCAGTTGCCAGAAGTCTTGACAGCCAACGAAAGCGCGCCTATAATGAGTAACAAATAAACAAAATTTGTGAAAGTGAGAAACCATGGGAGTTGATGAGCAAGCGCGTGAGCGGGCCATCCTGGATGTGACTGCCCAACTCCTGCTTCGGCATGGGTACGACAAAGTGACGATGAGCGACGTGGCCGATGCGGTTGGCTTAAACCGCAGACTGGTCTACCTCTTATTTCCATCCAAGGATGCCTTGATCAAAGCCTTGCTGCTCCGAGAAGTGAACACCTATGTGGAAGTCTGGAATCACTACCTCGAACGTGATCCTTTGGGAGGCACGGTCGCCAGCGTCTATCGGGGTCTGCTCGCTGCCCTCAAGCAGTTACCCTTGATGGCTGCGATGTATACGCGCGATGAGCAGACGTTTGGCAAATATCTCTCCAGACCAGGCAGTTTCTTCGCCTCCTGGCCGCCTGATCCTGGTCCGACACGGGCGTATCTCCAGGCCATGCAAGAGATCGGCGTCGTGCGTCAGGACATCAATACGAGGGCCATGGCGTTCATTCTGGACGCGCTGGCTCCTTCCATCCTTGCCGCCCTCTCTGCTCACACGAAGGCCCCTCTCGATGGCTCCACCAGGCCGGACCAGCCATCGTTTGATGAGGTAGTGGAAACCGTAGCCGAGCTTTGCGAATGCTTGCTCACGCCGGAAGCGGGTGCGAACCTCGAAGCAGGGAAAGCGCTGATGCGCCGGAAAATCGAAGAGGCGCAGGCACAGTTGACTGAAAGGAGCCACCAATGACAACGGAGAAGATATCCTTTACCAGAGAAAAAGAAACAATGCTCATGACCTTGAGCAGTCGAGCGCTCCAGAGCCAATGGGAGCACCCCATCTTGCGTGATCCCTGGGCGGAAGAAGCCATGCGGCATATCGATTACGACATGAGCAAGACTCTCAAGGGAGTAAGCTCGTGGGGCATGTGGAAGGAGATCGGATGTACCATAGTCGCGACGCGCGCTGCGACCTTTGATCTGCTCACGACCCGCTATCTGGCCGATCATCCAGATGCGACGGTGCTGCATGTGGGCTGCGGCATGGATAGCCGTGTATTCCGAATCGATCCGCCTGCCAGTGTCCAGTGGTTCGACGTGGATTACCCCGATGTGATCGACCTGCGCCGCCAACTGTTCCCCGAACGGGACGGCGCCTATCACCTGATTGGTGCGCCGCTCTCGGATGTGCGCTGGTTGGACGAGGTGCCACGGGACCGGCCCGGGCTTCTGATCGCCGAGGGTGTGCTGCACTACCTGAGCGAATCGGAAGTGAAAGCGCTGCTCAATGCGGTGGTCACTCACTTCCCCGGCGGTCAATTGATCTTCGATATTTGCAATCCGTTCATCGTGAAACGGACGGGCGCGAACGTCGGGGGCACAGGTGCCACCTACAAGTGGGGTCTGAATGATCCCCAGGACATCAAGCAGCTTGAGCCAAAGCTGGAACTGATCAAGGAATTCAGACCAAGCGAACTGGTCGCGTTTTCCCGCTTCCCCTTCTGGTGGCGGGTCCTTTTCCGCGTCCAGGAGGTCAACCCCACGCTGCGGAGGATGGAACGGACCATCGTGTACCGCTATTAAGAACGTAAGCTCGCAATCCCGATCCTGAGCCGGGTGAAATGGGAAAAAACGTCTGGCAGGGGAAACATGCCATTGAGCACGTTTTGAGAAGCATGGGAAATGACAAAGGGGGAGGGAAGCACCGCCAGCCGGATGATACATCTGCAGGCTATCGGGCACATGAGATTCCGCCCGCACAAAGCCACCTCCAGGCCTCTTTGCACTGCCAAATATGCTCTTAGATCGGCTTGCGCCCGAACGCCAGAAAGCCGCCAATCGCGCAGAAGAACCTTCCGGCATCGCACGCGTCAGCCAGGGACGCCAGCCAGTCCATTGCTCGCTGTGGGGCGATCACCCTGGCGGCGACCGCGCGCTGGGCCATGGTCTCCAGATCGAAGGCGCTCTCGATCAGGCCCAAATCGGTCACCTCGTGGATAAGCGGGGTCGCCTGCACGTCGAGCAGCCCCAACTGCTTGAAGCGTCGATAGAGTTCGTGACCGATACCGCCATTGCGGAAGTTGTCACAGATGTAGCGCTGCACCGCTCGGCTGGTCTGGTAGTCTGGCGCGTCAAGCACGAAGAGGTCCAGGTCGGCCTCCCAGATGACGATCCGCCCTCCCGGCTTGGCGACGCGGACGATCTCGCTGAGCGCCGCATCGGGATCAGGGACATGCTGCAAGAGCCGCTCGGCACGGACACCATCAAACTGCGCCTTCGGCAGGTTGAGGCGTTGCACGTCCATCGGCGCGAACTCTGCCACGATCCCTGTGGTCGCCGCGCGCCGCACGGCCTCGGCAAGCATCGTCACACTCGCGTCCACACCAAGCGCCCTCCCACCAGGGGCGACGAGCCGCGCCAGCGCCAGCACATCCTCGCCCGTGCCGCAGCCAACATCACAGACGTGGTCGCCAGCACCCAAGGCGAGCAGGGCGTAGCTGCGCTGCTTGATCTCCTGAAAGAATGCGGTGGCGCGGGTCGTGTCTAGATAGCGTACGAACGTCTCCGGATCGCTTGTGTGGTCCACCCGATCGAAGTCGGAACGTAAAGACTTTTCCATCTGCGCTTCTCCTGTAAATTACTCCTCGAGCGTGCTCCAGAAGCAGGCCTCTGAACCACAACCTGCTGAACACCTTGTCTCGCGCCGGATGGCTGCCTCCCCCTAACAAGCTAACTGGTATCGCAAACAGGCGGCCACGTTTAGCGATGTCCTGATAGTCGTAAGGCGACATCTATGGAGCCATCTGACCTTTCACCTATCCCCTTCAGATGTCGATGTGATTTTTAAGTGCCTCGTTCGACGTTCACCCAGCCCGCGCACGCGGCGTGTTACTGAGGAATATGGTACAAAGCCAGGCTCAAAGGATGCCACATCAGCCATGGGACAGCGTGAACGATTGACCGGAAGCCAACTGCTGCACGCTGACGACGAATTGCATACTATAAACAGCAGTTCAGGATACGAGCTAGACAACGTTGAAGTAAGGGCAACGCGACCCCTTCTCATCACAGATATCCTGCTGAAATGTTGATGAAACTGCGCGCCTTCTAGACAAAACAGAGGCGCCTACACAGACCATGACCAGAAGTACCTTGACGGCAGAAAGCCATCCCCCTGTGCACGAGCCATCTTCATCAGGCCGGTAATTTCTCTTTTCGCAGGAGCAACGCTCTCCTGGTGGAACCTATAACGCCTCCCTTGCTCGCGGCTAGTGGGCGAGAACGAAAACGTTTCCCCCAAGCCAGATCAGACAACATATCCAGAGATGAGGGGATGAACCCCTGGATATAGGGCTTGACGCGCAAGATGCCTTTGAGCTGTACATACATCAATCAAGCTCTCTCTGGTGAAGCCAGAAAGGCATGGCAACCAGCGTTTCCCAGTTCTGTATAGGTGGCATCACCGGAGGAGGTCAGAGTGCTTGCGGGTGCCTTGCCCATACGCTATACTCTCTGAAGAGTGGCTCTCCTCCAAGAGCCATTCGATGCAATATTGGAAAGACCACTTGTGGAGGAGCCATGCCCCCACCTAAACTTGCTCCTGATCTCGATTTGCCGCTGGTCCTGGATCAAGGGGCCCGTGCCCCCTTACAGCAACAACTGCGGGAACACCTGCGGCAAGCGATCCTAGATGGGCGCCTTGCACCAGGGACACGGCTGCCCTCGACGCGCACCCTGGCAGAGGCACTGGGTGTCTCCCGCACCGTGACCAGTGCTGCCTATGATGATCTCCTGGCTGAAGGATATCTTGAAGGGCGTCGCGGCTCAGGCACCTATGTCGGGAGCGATCTCCCCCCGCTGCCCAGGTTCCGGCGGTCTGTGCCGAACGTTCCACCACGTTGGCTTGCCAAAGCGCCTCTGGTGGCCCCTGACGAGGCAGGCGAGCCACCGACGATCGCATTTCACTTAGGGATGCCCTCCACAGCCTCCCTCCCTTCCCGCGTCTGGCGCGAAGCCTGGAGAGCGGTAACAAGTCAGCTCCCTCCCAGTGGCTATGGCCCACCCGCGGGCGATCCTGCGCTTCGAGCAGCGTTGGCCTCTTATCTGGGACGATCGCGTGGGTTGGCCTGTACACCTGAGGACATTCTCATAACGGCAGGAGCCACGCATGCGCTGGACCTCATCGCGAGAGCGACCCTGTCGGTTGGGGATGCGGTGGGACTGGAGGAGCCAGGCTATCCTGCTGCCCGCCACGTGCTGCTCGCTCGGGGAGGGCGACCCGTTCCCATACCCATTGACGAAGATGGCCTGCAAGTCGAGCGGCTGCCGCTGGGGAGCGCTGCCCCATTACTCGTCTATACCACACCGTCGCATCAGTATCCACTTGCCACACGACTCTCGGTGGCCCGACGCCTGGCGTTGCTCACCTGGGCACAGACCAATGAGAGCCTCATTGTCGAAGATGACTATGACAGCGAGTTTCGCTTCGATACCTCGCCACTCCCCGCTTTGGCTAGCCTTGATGGCGCCGGGTGTGTAGCCTATATTGGAACCTTCTCCAAAGTGCTCACCCCCGCTCTGCGTGTGGGCTATCTGGTGGCTCCGCCCCTGCTGCGTCAGCGCATCGAACAGATCAATTATCTGACCGATGAATACGCCTCCTGGCCGCTCCAACAGATGTTGGCTGCCTTCATCTCCAATGGGCATCTGGACCGTCATATTCGACGGATGCGTCAGCAGTATGCCCAGAAACGACAAGCACTGGCGCGCGCTCTAGCTCCAATTGCCCCGCTGGCCCAGCTTCGCGGGTTGGAAGCAGGGTTACATGCCTATCTGGAACTCCGCTCTGACCTCAACGCCAGGCTCGTGACCGAACTGGCACGCCAGCGCGAGGTACTGGTTACTCCCCTGGATAGCTACTATGTGGGTCAGCCAGATCGCGCTGGGGTGCTGCTCGGCTACGGAAGTCTGGATATTCCTGATATTCTCCGGGGGGCAACAATTCTGCGAGAAGTGATTGAGCAGGTTGCCGCCCGGTCCTAGGATTTCTAAGCGGGGGACCGCAGGAATAAAACCAAGCATCGGCAGAAGCCGCTGTTTCCGATTTGAAGGCAATCGAGCAAAGCGACTCTCAAGGGTGAGGGGTCAGTGATATCTGGGCATCCTGAATGCAGAAGCGTCACGAAAGACGTTCTCCAGTCCAAATGCAGATGGATATTCTCTTATTGTGCCTCCCGAGGGCGCTCTGGTGATCGGGGAGACAGCACATCAGCTATGGAGTGGCGTTGAACAATTGACCAGGTGCCAACTGCTGCACGCTGATGACGAACTGCATGATATCGGGGATCGATCCAGTGACCGTCAGCTCCACCGGAGGATGCGACGGTGGTCGTACCTGAGTACCTATGCTCGCCGCTTCGCTGGCCCAAGCGGATGTGATCCATGCCTCATAGGGAACGAACGTTGCTGGGCCTCGTTTGGCCGGACGACGGCGAGCATTTCCAGTATTGATCGGAGTCAAGGCAACCCTCTCAGCATAAGCAGCTACCAATCTGCTCGCATCCACGGTCAAGACCATCTGCGGGCGTGGATCACAGGCAGCACGCTGCCGATTGAGCCGCGCCGGGTCGAGCCAGAAGAAGACGTGCGCATTGATGAGCGCGTACCATTCGGACGGGGATACGCCAATCAAGCAGGCTGCTAGAGCAGTTGGTGGCATGGGCCGCTGATCCCGGAGCCGGACACCGCTTGGAAGCTCAGTATGCGTCAATCGCTGGTGTTGCTCTAATCGTTCTCGATCCTCTCCGAAGATGCCTGCGATGTCCAGGAGCGTACTGGCGCTATGGAGACCATCCTGCTGGATCGAAGGCCAATTTGCAGCTTCAGCCATATGATATATGTAGGTTAGCTGAATCATAGATTACTCATGCGCTCCCTCCTGGAGACTGCTCTCAAGGTGATGTCTATTGCGAGGCGGTGTGTGAGACTGTACGCGTGATTGGGTCTCCTGCGCATGTGTTTTCCCAAGGGCGCAATGGCTGCGATTATCAGTTCAAGTGTCTTGCCCATGACTGCTTTAACAGGCCACTGACTACCTTATGTACTACGTGTCACCTGACTCGCCTTTGCTTCTTGCTCCGCTGGTGTATGCGTAAGATGGCCCGTCAGGGCCAAGGACGACGGCTGGCCTCGCCTTGAACTGGGAGGAGGGGAGGGTCCGCAATGCAAGCCAGACGACGAGGGCCAGCGCCTGGTCAGCCGGGGGCAAGGCTTGAAAGATCTCCTGGGGATCAATCTCCCAGCGGGGATAATCGGCTGGGAGCCGGTCCCGGTAGAGCTTGCCATCTCCCAGGCGCATCAGCCAGGTCCGCAGTTCATCACGCACCTGGAGTATCTCAAACGCGGTCACCTGGTCCGGCAGCACTTCCCAATGGACTTCTTGCACCCAGCGAAAGAACCAGTGGAGGTGCGGCAGGAGGAACTGGACCAGATAGGCTTCGAGAGCCTCTTGCTTGGACACAAAGCGTTTTTCCAGCCCCAGGCCACGAGCGAGAATACGCAGGTCAAGCTGCTGCTCATATGGGTCAGCCGTGCTGGTGATTTCGCTCTCCTCTTCTACCGCCAGTTCCAGCAGACGCATAAGGAATGTGGAGAAGCGCGAGCGACCAATCCGTTTGCGGATGCGGCGAAGGGGCTGCGCGGGCAGCGGCCCTCCGGCATAGTGCTCAATCACGCTCAGGGCCTGCTCGGCATCCTGCTGACGGATGGTGTGCTTGAAGCCGACAAACCACTGCATCCAGCCAGCGATCCGCCATGTTGCCTGGCGCAGTTGCCCGCGAATGATCCTGTCGTCTACATGGTAGCCCGCCAGCCATAGCTGCCAGGCCAGGTGAGCGAGCCGGCGTTCTCGCGTGCGCAGCGAGCAGAGCAGCAGCAGTTGCTCGCCGGTACCGGGCGGATAGAGCGAGCGCGTTCCCCTGGCGGCTGCGAGCGGCTGCTGCTGGGGGCGCGGCAGCAGCCCGGCACGATGCCAGCGAACCAACTGGAACGCGCTGATGGGAGAGCCCTGCTGCCGTGCCAGCCGCAGTAACTCCGCGCTGGTCTCATAGGATGCATCACTGTTCATAAGCCAAGTATACCAGCATTTTTCTGCGTGATCAGCCTGATGCGAATGTCTGCGGGAAGTGTCAGGAGCGAAATGCTACACTCAGCATACCACTGCAAAGAGGGAGGAAACGTATGCAATTACTGCATTCGCGCAATGCCTGGTACTACCGTGAGGGGCCGGAGCCGACCGTCGATTTCTGCCTGTGGGTGCTGCAAGTGGATGGGCTGCGTGTTCCACCATTCGACCAGCATCCCGATGGCGATGGCTCATTACGGGCGCTTGGACTAACCGCTGCTGATTGGCAGACCTGGTTCTTACGGGTGCTTGACCCCGCTCAACGAGAACAGGATGTCGAGCAGCTTCAGCAGCTTCTGCTAGCAGAGTATCTTCGGATCACTAACATGGATAGAGACCAACTCAAGCGGCGTCACCAGGCCGAAGCGCTCAAGATTTCAACCAATCCGCCTCTGCCCCCTCCACCCCCGTTTTATCCCCATCAGGCTTCCTGGCATGGCGGCGATGCCATCAAGCAGAGACTTATAGAACTCGAAGCGCACTATCAGCAGATGGAGAGCCAGCGAGAGAAGGAGAGTGAAGCGCTGGAAAGAAGCTTGCTCTGGCAAGAGCGAAAAATGCGGCCTCGGTTGTACGATGAACTGAAGCCCTATCATCACCACCTGCCCCCACTGAATATTTACCTGGCCGCGTATGCCTTTCCTCTCGATTATCTTGTTACTCCGGCGACGCTGTTGATGACCGTACAGGCAGGGCAGCCGGACCCGCGGGAGTATCGCGAGCGCGTGCTTGCCGCAGCGGCGGAACTGGCCGCGCACCCGAAACGGCGAAAGCAGCCATCGGCGTATTTGGCGTATACAAGGAACGAGGTGGGTAGCGGTCAGTTCGTGGCCTATCGCAGCTACGAGCGCAAACTGACCCCTCCGCCCCCGCCGCCAAAGCCCGAGCCGCCGCGATTCGACGATCCCCTCAAACAGATGGTAGTAGAGGAGCTGCGGGATGAGCGAACGTTCGAGATCGATCTCTCAACGATTCACTTCCTACGAGAGAAGCAGCGACCTGGCTGGCGGTTGTATGAAGTCACGTTTCAAGAAGCCGATGGCGAGCCGCAGCGGATGGTGGTGATCCTTGAACAAAGCGACGATAACTCCTGGCGCTGCAATGGCGGGGGCAGCAGCGCCGATATGCAGCAGCGCTGGTCCGAGCTTGTCGCGCCAGTGCATGATCATCCGCTGCTGTTTCTCAATACACAGTGGTTCTCCTTCGAGCATCAGCAGTATTTGCAGAGCGCTCACGGCCACGTCATTGACAACGGCTTTCACATTGAGCGAGTGCGCCTGGTCAATAAGGCGGGGCAGGCGCTTGAGGATACGGTTGAAGATGGGTATGTGTTCTTTGCCTGTACGCCAAAGGAGCTGGTACAACTGCCCATGCAAGCGGAACTCTATGATCACTTGGGCAAGCTGGTCTGGCAGCAGAAAATCCCCGACCAGGGGTTACCTCCGTGGCTGAAGGTAAGATATCAGCACTAACACAATTCAAGCAGGTCCGACGAGTGGATGCTTGAGCAGCGTCTTGGACCAGTGGTGCTGCTTCATTTGTCTCATAATGTCGCAGGCATTGCAACATCCTTCACCTTATATTTAGTACGACGACCAATCAAAAAAGATGAACATTTGGAAGGGATTTGCGAGAGGACCTGAAAAGAAGGGGAGCATTCACCCTCTAACAGTGCATGCGGTAATTGGGGACTTCCTTAAGGAACGGCGGGAAGAAGAGGTCTAAAACATGGTCTATATGCTGGCGTTCTGTCGAGTGGTGATTGGACTCGTCTTCGCCATTTCGAGTTTCAGCAAGGGTCGCGATTTTGCCCAATTTCACCAGGCTATCTTGGGTTTTCGCCTTCTCTCCCGGCAGTTGAGCAATTTTGCAGCTCCCCTCTTTCTCTGTGGAGAATTCGTTGTGGCCCTGTTCATGCTCATCGGTGGACCACTCCTCCTCCCTGGATTTGCCTTGGCTATTGTGCTCCTGTTCATTTTTTGCGCGGCCCTGGCGTCTGTGCTCCTCAGAAAGCTGCACACCCAGTGTCACTGTTTTGGTTCAAGCAGCAGACCAGTTACGCCTGTTGATATCTGGCGCAATGTAGGTTTTCTGCTCTGTGCCGGTGGCGGGTGCGAAGCCCTGATCTGGACGCGAGGAATGTCAGAGGGTCCGGCGTGGATCGGGTGGCTATTCATCTGCTTGGGTGCAGGAGCATTCGTCATCATTTGGATACAGCTTGGAGAAATTGTGCAGCTCTTTCGCCAGGGGTGAGGTGACACTCTTGGCAGAACACAGCAAGAGAAGAGGACAGTGTATTTATGCCCTGGTACGGAATACTCTTTGTGCCGGGAGGAGTGCTGTTGCTCCTCTGCTTCGGCGTTCTGCTGCTGGTCCGTACCTGCCTGCTCGTCATCACGGTGCAGGGTCAGAGTATGGCTCCTACCCTGCACCACGGAGATCGTGTCCTGGCTATACGCCCTCTTCGGCAGCGCTGGGTACAAAAGGGTCAGGTGGTGCTGTTCAGGCAATCGTTTTCCGGCGAGGCGCCAGATGATCTGCCGCTCTCGCTCCATATCAAACGTGTGGTGGCACTGGCCGGAGAAGCGTATCGGTCCTCCATCCATCCTACAGAATATAGCGCGCATGTCTTCCAGGAGGAGCAGGCTTATCTCTGGCAGGTCCCACGGGATCACATCTTTGTCTGTGGCGATAACCGCGAGCAGAGCATCGATTCGCGTAGCTGGGGACCGCTCCCACTACGGAACGTGCGCGGTATTGTGGTGAAGCAATTGCCGCCTTCACCTGATGCTCTTTCTGCTCAGAGTGAAATAGCTCAAAGGAGTATATGTGATGAACAACCGAACTGATTCCATGTTGAGGGTCGTCGATCACGCCAGCTCGAAGCTTGGCCCGCTGAGCGCTTTGCTGGACAAGTTTGTAGAGAAAGTGGTGCCCGCGACGACAGCGGCTGCGTGCGGCGGATCAAGGTGCCAACTGAACTGCACCAGCGCGCGGTGTGGCCATGGTTTCGGGGGATATTACTACTGGTCTACCGCCCCTCGTGGGTGCGAACAGGGCATTTACACCTGCACGCAATACGGCTGCTTCTGCTAAGGAGAGATTTTCTTGGGCGTGTATCTGGTGGCGGGTGCGAAGCCCGAAGCCCTGATCTGACACTCGGGGCGAGCGAGCCAGGAGAAGGCGGTATTGTGGTGAAGCAACTGCCGCCTTCTCCTGCTCCTCTTTCTGCGGAGGCGTGAAAGGGCTCAAGGAGTATATGTGATGAACAACCGAACTGATTCGGTGTTGAGGGTCGTCGATCGCACGGATTCAAAGCCTGGCCTGCTGAGCGCTTTGCTGGACAAGTTTGTGGAGAAAGTGGTGCCTACGACGACGGCAACTGTGGGCTAGGGTCAGAGTGCGTGCATATAACCTGTACGGCCATTCGCTGTGCCCATCGTTTCGTGGGGTATCACTGCTATTCCACAGCCCCACGCGGGTGCGAACAAGGCATTTACACGTGCCGCGCTCTAGCCTGTTTCTACTAGAGAGTGCGGGAGAAGGGATAATTCAGTTGGAAACAGCTCTTGTGATCAGCTCGGTCTTTCTCTGGCTGATAGTGCTGGTCAATATCTTTTTGTCCCTGGCGCTCATTCGGCGGCTCAATCGGACTGGACAATCTATCCTAGAAGTTGGGCTGAAAGCGGGCACAACGGCTCCCGATTTTAGCGCACAGACCTTGCAAGGAATCACAAAAACGCGGGCCGATTACCTTGGCCGGGCTATTGTGCTGATCTTTGTCTCTCCGACCTGCGAGCCCTGCCGGGCGCGTTTACCCATGCTTCAGAAGACTGCTGTTGAAGCCAGAACCAGCGCCGTCGAGTTTGTGCTCGTCAGCGGTGGCACGCTGGAAGAAACGCGGGCATGGAATCAGGAAGTGGATATCCGACTCCCGCTGCTGGTTGCGACTCAAGATCAAAATCCGTTTTTTAAGGACTACCAAATCACCAGTACACCCACCTTCTGCCTGCTTGGAACGGAGGGGAAAGTGCTTGGCTCGAATATCGTTGGGCAGAATCTTGAAAACTGGAAACTTCTGGCTAAAGCCGGTTCGCGAGCCTCAGTAGTGCCATAGACTATGCTCATGCAGCGAGCGATAGAGAAGCAGGACCGGGCGAAATGAGATCGTATGAAGAGAATGTCTCTCAAGCTTAAAGAGCTGGTGCAGGCGCTTGGGGAAGCTCTGAGCGCCCTGCCCCAGATGGCGCAGCTTCTCTTTCGCGCTCAACCCTGGTATGTCTTTGCGCTCATTGTGATTCAAGGGGTGCAGGGGTTAACCCCACTTCTCGCTGCCTGGATCACGAAAGAACTCTTTGATCTGCTGGCACGCGCCGTCCAGCAAAGGCAAACGACCGCGAATACCCTTCCTTTCTTTCTGGTGCTCCTGGCAGCGCAGGCCGGGACGTTTCTGCTGAGCCAGGTTTTGGCCCCTCCTGGTCAATATTTCCAGGTCCGGCTCAATCTCACGTTATCTACCATGATCAAAACCAGGGTATATCAGAGAATCGCTGGTTTTGTGGGGTTGGCGTATTTCGAAGACCCCACCTTTCACGATAGCATCCAGGTTGCCACCAACAACGCGCAAATCGGGCCGCAACAATTACTGAGCACATCAATCACGCTCTTTGAAAGTCTTGTGACCCTCGGCTCTTTTCTGGGTGTTCTGCTCGCATTTCAGCCTGTGATGGCCCTGCTGATCCTCCTGGCCGTTCTTCCACAACTGTATGCCCAGGTGCACTTCGGCAGCCAGCGGTTTCGCCTCATCCTCACACAAACGCTCAAAGAACGCCTGGCCGCCTACTACGGACAGGTGTTAACCTGGATCGACTTTGCCAAAGAAGTACGGCTCTTCGCCCTGGGCCCCTACTTTCTGCGCAAATATGTTCGTACTCTCGAAGAAACCACCCAGGCCCAGGTGAGGCAGCAACAGCGCGAACTCCACTGGAATATCCTTCTCGCAACACTGGCGGCTCTGGTTTCCGGCGGCATGTCTGTGTATGTTGCCCTCCAGACCTTTATTGGTCGCCTCAGCCTGGGCGATATGGCCCTCTATCTCAGCGCGGTCTCTAGCCTTCAGACAACACTGCTTGGGACCATCCTGGCGCTGACAAATATGCCTGAGAGCGTGCGCTTCTTTCGCCAATATATGTCCCTGTTGGCCCTGCCACAGCCTCTCCCGATCAGTCCCACCCCCCAACCCATTGCCCCCCTCCATACGGGGATCGAGTTTCGCGACGTCTCCTTCCGCTATAGCGAGCAGTATCCCTGGACACTGCGCCACGTTGATCTGTTCTTGCCCGCACGCCAGTGCCTGGCCCTTGTTGGTCTTAATGGTGCGGGGAAAACGACGTTGGTCAAACTATTGACGCGCCTCTACGACCCCACCGAGGGGCAGATTCTCTGGGATGGGACGGATATTCGCGAGTTCGATCCGGGCGAACTCCGCCAGCATTTGGGAGCTATCTTTCAGGACTTTGCCCGCTACGACCTCTCCGTGCACGAAAATATCGGTCTGGGAGATGTCTCCCAAATAGAAAACCGCCTTCGCATTGAAGAGGCTGCCAGGAAAGCTGGAATCCACGAATATATCGAGCACCTGCCTCTGGGATATGAGAGCATCCTCAGCCGGATGCTGGCGCGTCCCGAGGAGAGCGTAGATTTTTCCGGAGGTGAATGGCAGAAGCTGGCGCTGGCTCGCATGTTTCTGCGCCATACTGACCTGCTCGTCCTGGATGAGCCTACTGCTGCCCTGGATGCCCAGGCTGAATACGAACTCTATCAGCAGTTTTACCAATTGATGCGCGATCGTACCTGCCTGCTGATTACGCATCGCTTTAGCACGGTGCGAATGGCAGACCACATCGCAGTCCTGGAGCATGGGCGGATCACCGAATATGGGACGCATGCTGAACTCCTCACACGCCAGGGCACCTATGCAAAGCTCTACGCTATGCAGGCTGAAAGTTATGCAGAGGCAGGTTTGCCTCTCCAGGCAAGGGGCATATAAAGCGTTCCGTTCCGAAAAGCGCAGTTTCCGTTTTTCCTGCTTTGTCAGAGATGAGCCCACAACTCGAGATGGGCAGCAGCGCGGGACCCTCCCTCAGTTCCCCGGCAGAACCCTGCCGAAACCTGAAATGGCCCCGTTCTTCCGGTGCGTCTGCCTCGGTTTGCGCTACCACCATGTATGCTATGGCGCTGGCAAGAGAGGGCGTTTCTCAATCTAAGAACAGCGAGTCGGATGACTCGTTCGTGCAGCCGCCTCTGTTCGAACGGGCCATCCTCACTGCTCTCAGGAATTTGGAAACGCCTTCAGATACAGGGTGCAGAGTATGAAGCAGGCGATGCCGAGCATCGCTGCGCCGTATAAGATAGCATATTCAGGCCAGGAGAAAATGAGCATATCTCTGGTTTGAGTGGGTGGAAGAGTCAGGCAGATTTCGCCCGCTGCCATTTGAGGTAGAGCGGGAGAGCGCGTTCGCGTTTAGGAACGGTGACGCGCGGCTTGCCTAGCCCACAGATTGCGCAACGAGCTGCACTTTTGCGCTGAGAGGTTTTCAAAGGAAGTGGCGGCAAGCTTGTTGCGCATCCCGTGGGCCTGGCAGAGTGTCGCGTGCCCACCTTCACAGTGCCAGGCGTATGCGACAAGCATGAGTCGCATACGCCTGGCATCCCTTCGGCTATATTGCCAATCAGATGTGCATGTAGCTGGTGTCTCAACCCCCTGAGCCAAGAGACAAGACACGCCTCGAGACGAACCAGTGTCCGATCACTCTCCCGTCGAAGACAAGAGAGTCTTTGGCCTCCCCCATCCCGGACCATTAACAGGACGGCTGTATCGCTGGCTAGCCTTTCGTGGGCTGTTCATCCGCCAGCCGAATCGCCACCTCGGTTTCCCATTTCGCCTGATCCGGCTCCTCATCCGGATTGGTGAGGAACGTCTCGTAGCGCGCCCGGAAGGCGTGGCCGTTCTCGGCATCCCAGGCATCCCACTCGATGCCCTGCTCCTTCGCCCAATCGACCAGGACCGCGTTCCCCTTCCTCCCGTTCTTCGGGCCAACATAGACAAGCGCCGCGTAGCGGCCTGCCGGAAGCACGCCTGGGCAGACACGGCCATCGCCCGTCAGCGCTCTCGCAACCGGCACACAGAGTTCCACCTCCATCTTGGCTGTCATGTTAATCACGTGATAGCGCATGAAGGGCGCACCAGCCGGGGCGATACCCTGCTTTCCCAACCAGGCAAATACCTCTCCAAGGAGCTGGGGAATTACCTTGCGAAATTCACTTCCGGCGGCCTGGGTGCGAATACCCACATACTGCTGCTCGCCGCGTTCTTCTATCTTTGGTTGGATAACGATCATGACTGCTAATCCTTCTCGCTGCCGCTGGCAGCCTTTTCAATTGGGTACTGAATTTCGGTGACATAGGAGGGATCATCCTGGCGAATGGGCATGCGGTTGTAGAGATAGACCTCTCGTTCCGGCCCGGCAATGCGATAGCCATTTGCCTCAATCCACCGGATGACTGCCTCATGCGCGTCCCCGATGGTCTGGTAGGGGCCATGATGGATGGTGGCCGCCATCGTCTCGGCGGGTAACTCGTGGACACGCATTCGTCCGCGCTCTGGAACACGGCAGCGCAGCAGAAAGGCGGCTGCCCCATCAACGTCCGTCTCCTTGAACTCGGCGTCGTACCACAGCGCCAGCGTTTGCCCACCTTCGCCAGGGTGCGGCCCCAGCGCTTCGGCTACCTGCGTGCCAATGGCCTCATAGACTTCCCCAAACAGCGCTCCCACTGCGCTGTGGGTCGGCAGGATCGTCCGGACCGCAGCAATCAGTTGCGGTTCGACCACCTTCACGAGCACATCATAGGGGGAAAGCAGGTTCTCTCGTTCGATCTGGTGTAAACGCACCTCCACCTCGACCAACTGATCCTGCATCTCGGCCAACTGCTGGCTGATCTGGGCATGACGCAGCCGGAGCATGCCTCGCATCTGCTCCAGGGTCAGCCCTTCATCCAGCACCAAGCCAATATGCTCCAGCGAAAAGCCGAGCCCCTTCAGCGCCAGGATGCGATGCAGCCGGGGCAGTTGGCTGGCCGAGTAATAGCGATAGCCCGTCTCGCGATCCACCTCGACCGGCTTGAGCAACCCTACCTGATCGTAATAGCGCAAGGTGGCAACGGGCACTTGCGCTATCTTGGAAAAGTCTCCGATTCTGAGCATCATTCCCTACCTTGTCACGCGCTGCCCCAACTCCTGGGTGCTGATCCGAGTATAAACTCTCAAGCCACTTGAGAGTCAAGACATGTGTTCTATAAGCATGACATAGGGTGGGAGAGGCACCTTGGGAAGAGAGGTCGGCGGTCTCTCTGGGACCAACCGCTGCTATCACTGGGCCAACCTCCACATCGAGATCGTCACTCACTCTTCAGCAGCCCGGACGGAATCAACGCCGTCCAAATCAGGCAGATCACCGAGAGCAGACCGCTTGGGGCGGCCCGGAGTAATGCATCGAGCGTGCGCCAGGAAATGTATGACCGCATCCGGGCGATCCGGGGACTGGTGGCGGCCATGGAGGCGGCAGTAGTCAAGCCTACGGTGTTTGTCAGCGCATCCTCGGTGGGCACCTATGGCTTCAACGCCGCGAGCTTCATCAATTATGGGCATGATTTCAGTTCGTTACTCATGTCCTTGGGATTCCTGCTCGCCCTGGTCTCCTATCTGTTTGGCCTCTATCTGACTGCACCTACCAGCAGATAAGGGAGGATGCGAGGATGCTGGATAGAAGGCCTGGCGAGGTCTGTGTGATGATAGGCCATGACTGGCCTGGGGTATCGGGGGCATCTTGATCTCGTCAAGCACCATGAAGACCACTTAGCTTGCCATTTAACCAATAGCAAGGAGCAGGTGAAGAGGAATAGACAAGAAAGGCGCGTTTTGGCATACTCACAGCATGAACACACCGGCCCTTGAGTGCCTACGTGCCCTTTAAGTAAGCCTGCCTGCTGTAAGCGTGAAAGGGTCAGCAATATCTCCCCAGTTGCTCGAGATACCAGGAGTGCGAGATCGCGTTGGAACATCTGGAGCATTGAAAGCGCTGTCGCGAATATGACAGCAGGTGTCAAGAAATGGAGCCTACACTTTCTGTGTTGATGAGGAGTCGCAGCCGGAGAGCTGCGTTGGCCTGCGAGCGAAAGGCGGCTCTGCTATGAAGTATGGACTAGACGTGTCAATTACTGGAGCCTAAACTGATGCCAGCCTGCTGGCTGATCTGGCGGCCCTTGCCGAGGAAATAGGGTGGGATGGCTTTTTTGTCCAGGACGGCTTACTCAACGCAGCTTCGGAAGCCCTGGGTCAGAGCAAGCGAATGGAGCGCCTCTCACTCCGGGTGATCTCAAAGAAGCCCTGGCCTACGTCACCACCCAGCGAACAGCAACCACCCATTTGAGGTGGTTTTTGCTGGAATGGCCCCAACCGATGCCAAGCAAGACGTGAAAATGGTGCAACCCTATGGGTCGGCAGGAGTGACCTGGTGGTTGGAGGGCATCTGGCCCGAGCGAGGATCAGTCGAGGACATGAGGGAGCGCATTCGACGTGGTCCTCCCAACGCGGGATGACCCAGGACCGTGAGCTGGGTACTATCAAGAAACCAGCGGACAACGCTCCCTGGTGTGGTGCAGATGGTAGGTTGAGTCATAGGGATCCCTTGTGGTCGGGGCAATGCAATGGCAGGCGAGGCTCAAAGGTGGCACCTTCCCAGTTGGGTACTGACCTCCGCGCGGAGGTCAGTACCCAACTGGATGCAAGCAAATGCTCAGCTTACGATGATTGCATTAAGTTGCGTCCAGGTGTGCCCGCCATCTTCCGTCTTGAGGAGGAGGTTTGCACTATACTCGACCGCCCAGCCGATCTGGCTCGACACGAAGTTGAGTGTGCCGTCCCCGATATCGGTGAAGTTGGCGCTGGTCGGCACCTGTGTCCAATGACGCCCGCTGTCGCTGGTCGCCATGAGGTGAGACGTGGGGGTGTTGATGCCAGACCAGGTGGTGTAGATTGCCCAGCCATGCAGGGTATCACTGAAGTCTGGGGAGGAGCCCGCATCTAACAACCCCTGCTCGGCGTTCGGACCTTCCCAGGTCGTGCCGCCATCGTGGGTCACGTAGATCGCGTCCATGCCGGGTGCCCCGCTAGCAGGCTCGTCATTGACCTGCTGCCGCAGCTTGCTCCCGCTGCTCGGATAAATCCCAACCAGCACGCCGTCCTGGGCGTTGAAGAACACGGGAAGGTAGAATTGGCCGGTAGCAATTCCCCCCGGTGCTGGGTCAAGCTGTTGGGGCTGCCAGGTCGCTCCGCTGTCATGGGTTACCAGGAGAGTCGTGGTGGTGGTGGCCCACCCGGTAGTCAGATTGAGAAAGCGCATGCCCGTAAAGTAGTCGCCATACGGAAATGCGCTCCCGCTCCGCTGCATCTTGGTCCAGGTGGCGCCGCCATCGGTGGTCCGAAAGACCACGACCTTCCCGGCATCTTCCGTGATAACCCAGCCATGCAGCGCATCGAGGAAGGTAAACTCCCGCAGGTTCTCTCCCGGTGCGGTTTCTGGCTGCCAGGTCTGCCCGCCATCGGTGGTCTTGAAGAGATGGTTAGGCAGGAGCAGCACCCAGGCCACCGAGCCGGTCAGAAACTCTTCAGTGACGGGGACGGGAGGACCGCCGCCCGAGAGCGGGTGGAAAGAGGCACTGCCAGAGGGCGTCCCCGATGCGGAAGATTTAGGGGTGATATTCTTCCAATGGAGGCCGCCATCGGTGGTATGCAAGATTTGCGTGTCGTTGGCGCCAGTGTAGTTGGCCGGGTTGGCAGCCCTGGCCCATCCGTCGGTCGTGTTATTCATCTCAATGTCGGAGAAGGTGAGGTCACTGCTGGCGATTGGAGGTGTCGGCGTCGCGGTGGGTGACGATGCTGCCTCCGTGTTCGAGCCGCCGTGACGCACCAGAATCAGGCCCGTGACCAATCCGCCGACCAGCCCCACCAGCAGCACGGCGGCAGCCAGGGCGGTCAGTCCGCGCGAAAGACGGCTCCATGTGGGCTTATGTTCACTCGTTTGCTGCTTCATCAATGGTATCCTTTCCTCGTGCCTCCGTGATATGCTTAAAGGCACGATCTTTGCTTCCCGGTGTCCGTGCTCTAAACGCGCCTGCAAGCGTCTCTGCACGCGCCGCAGAGATTCCACGTCAGCGCGCAGATCAGCAGAGGGCGTCTGGTACATCCGCTGAAGGTCTTCCACCAGATGCCTCGCCGGCGCACCCAGGGAGCCAGTCGGTTGCTCGATCTGCTGCTCTAGCCGGGCAAGTTCAAAGTCCTGGTCGCGTTCAGCCATTACCAGCCCCTTTCTGATCACTCGTTGTCATAGATGCCACGCAGGTGTTTGAGTGTGCGATAGAGAAGCGCGCGCGTCGCTTTTTCGCTTCTCCCAATCACTTGCGCAATTTCCCCGCAGCTTAGCCCTTCGGCAAAGCGCAGTTGCAAAACCTCTTGCTGGGCCTTCGGGAGTTTTCGCACCTGAGCTTGTAATTGGGTATAGGCTTCCTGGCGCAGAAAAGCTTGTTCAGGTTCGCGCTCCTCAGCTTCGTAGATGTGTTCTTCGACATTGGTCAGCGGCACATGAGAGCGTCGGCGCGCACGCCGGTAGTAGTCAACGACCTTATTGCGTGCAAGCGCCAAAATCCATGCACGCACGGCGCGCTCATCGCGTCGCAGTGTCGCTTCCTTCTCCACCACGACGGCGAATACTTCGAGCAGTACATCTTCCGCCTCTTCACGCGAGCCAAGCTGCCTCAACAGATACGTCAAAACGACTGGCGCGTGGCTCTCGTAAAGCGCTGTTGCCTGCTCGAAGACCGGCTTGGATTGGTGCATAACTTACTCCACTCTGTACGCCACTCTCATTGAGATCTCGCTTATATATTCGTCAAAAGCAGCAAAATGACGCGCAAAGTCCATGAAGTTGCTTGATGAGAAAATAGATCAACCAGGATCAGGAAGTCAGCCGAGCGCAGGAAGATGTGCTGGAAGAATGGGACCGGGCGCGAGGCTTAGATGGTACTCTGCCCAGGAGGGCGCTCTCGCATCTGCTGGCCGAGACAGCAGGCCGGCGCCTGCACAACTGCTCCAGTCTCTGGCGCTGCCTCCACCGGCTGGGCATCCATTACAAGCGCGGACGCAGCTACAGACCTCCCTTATGATGGTTGACAAATCCAGGTGCCATCATGGCCGATGCAGGCGTAGCCTGGCAGGTGGCGTTTGAAGGGAGGCGGTTCGTCAGTCGTCGAGAACCGCTGGGAGCGGGTGCAGCCTTTGATCCTACCCACCCCCTCGCATGCAAAAGTACGCATTCCTGGCTCAATCGGTCTCGTCGTCTACTCGTCCGTTGGGAGAAGAAGGTCGAGTATTATGCGGCGTTTCTCCATCTGATGTGTGCTCAGCTCATGCTTGCCAAAGTCTTCCGTGGGAAATAAGCACATCTTTCGTCTGCCAGGAGCAATGAGAGATGGAACCATTTGCTCGCTAAACAGTCTGTGAGGAGGAGAAGGAGGCCGTATGCGTTATGCTTATGCAGTCACCCAAACAGAAGCATTCTCAGCAGTCGTGATGGACGCGCAACCGCTCATCGCGTCTCTCACAAGTTACGCACGTTGGTTAGAGACGCTCGGAACGATTGAAGAGCCGCGTGGGATCGTGTTTCATGATCTGGCTTCGGCAACCACCGTTTTTTCAGAGTTTGTCCTTCCGGCGTGGACTAATGGGTCCCTGATTCATCTTGATCCCGTGATTGATGATTGGAAACAGATCTATCTTTCTGCCCTTGCTCCTGACATGTCTGGTCCGACCCAGGCACTGGTGGCGGATTACTACCAATCATTAGATGCGCTCGATATCGCCACCATCGCAGCCCATGAACTCACTCATCATCTGCACCGGTTCTCCGATACACCAGAACAAGCCGCCTGGTTCGAGGAAGGCTTCTGTTTCTATGCGCCTCGCAAGCACCTCTTACCAGCGGCTCGACTGAGCCAATTGCAGCAAGCGGAGAGCGCTCTTATTGAGGCTCATGAGGCGCGTCTTGGAGGACATCCCGTTTGGCAGTTTGGCTTCGGGAAGACAGGAGGGGAATTTACGGATGCCCTCTTTGATTACTGGCGGGCGATTCATACGGTCTCCCACCTCAGCGAAACCTATGCACATGGTGATGTGAAACACCTGCTTACGCTCTTTGACCAATGGAAGAGCCAGCATGAGCAGACGAGCAGGCTCGATGCATTTTTCATTGAGGCCCTCGGGATTTCCAAGGATGATCAAGAGGCACTTTGGCTCGTTGAGAGCACGTCCTAATTGTAAATGGCTCGATCACTGGCTCGCTCTGCTCTCTTGCCGTACAGGTTCCTCTCCAGCATGGACGACAGGCACTATGGGATTGGCGCGGTCAACTAGCACACGGAGGAAACGGTGGTCCTGGTAAGGCCCATCAACGCCTCGGGGTCGCTCAATATCAAGGTGGATACTAAGGGCGCAAGAGGGTGATATCCAAGCAATTTGCGTCACTTTGTGTCACGTTTCGTCACAAGTTGGTCCACGAGAGCAATCCCGCGCCAGATCCGCGCAGTGTTCGTTCGGTCGGCGCGGCAGCCATGCCCCTTCACCTGCGCGATAAACACTCTTCGCGAGAGAGGGTAGCGTTCGTGACCATCCATCACCCAGCGTTCATACGCCTGCCAAAGGTCAGTCGAACGGCACCAGGCGCGTGGATGCAACTCGCAGCAGGCCTCGAAGAACGCCTGAAGGGGCCCATGCTGAGCGCTGTATGAGACAGCCTGAAAAGCCTTGGAGGGCTTTTCCATCCGCTGGCGCCTTTCGTTATGGGCCTGCGCAGCCTCTCTGGCGCGTGTTCGCTCACCTGGCGAATCGTCCTGCCCCTCTGTCTGTTCCCGGAGCAACTGCATCGAGAGTGTACGTGACTCAACGGTCTGGGGATGCACATCTCCTAGGACCAGCGCGCGGATGGAGCGCGCGCGTTCCGCCAGGGCGCGCGCTTCGCTTCCCCGGCCCTGCTGTCGGCGCAGCAGGGCAAGGTCATAGAGGGTCTGGGCAGTCTCGGGATGCTCGTGCCCTAATTGCTGTTCCCGCAGGCAAAGCGCGCGGTGAAAGAGGCCCTCCGCCTGCGCATATTTCCCCTGGGCGGTATACGCCACAGCCAATCCATTGAGCGGATCCGCTACACAGGGATGCTCGCTCCCGAGCGCGTCCGTTATAATGTGCAGCGACCGCATGTAGAGCGGCTCGGCTGCCATATACTTACCTTGCCTGGTATAGACTTCAGCCAGGTTGGTGAGCCCAAATCCCACCAGGATATGATCAGGACCGAGCGCTCGCTCCCACAGGTGCAAGGCGCGCCGGTAGAGCTGTTTTGCGTTCAGGTATGCACCCTGTTCTACGGAAATGATCGCCAGGTTGTTGAGCACACGCGCCACATCTGGATGCTCCGGGCCATACGCCTCCTTCCAGAGCCGCAGCGCGTGCCGATAACGCGTTTCTGCCTCGGCATGCTTGCCCTGTTTCCAGCAGACCGTCGCCAGGGCATTCAGGGCGAAAGCCACCTCCGGGTGATCCCGACCCAGGGCGCGCTCCCGCAGGCGCACCACGTGCTGACAAAGCCTTTCCGCCTCCGTATAGCGCCCGCGCATCTGTAGATGCTCCGCCACCCTGGAAGCGAACGAAGCCAGGGGAAGCGGGTCATCCTCCAGCTCAGAGGAAGACAAGCACAGCAGCGCATGGGGCAAGAAGCGCTCCACGTGCTTCCAGAGCGCAGGCCCCTGCGTCTGAAGCACGCCTGGAATGACAGCGCCCAGGGCCTGGATGACTCGTCTCCTCCATGTCGCTTGTTCTGCTGGGGGTATCTCATCCAGCAGCACCGTTTGCACCAGCCGATGCAGGGAAAGCGTTTGCTCCTCCCTCTGCCGGGAGAGGAGCGATGAGGAACAGGCCATCGCCAGCAGGCGATCCCACTCCAAGGGATCGCGACAGACCGGCTCCAGAGCAGGTCCGAGGGAGCTGCCTCCCTGGCGAAAGAGTTCTTCCGGGATGGCATCGGGCTGCACAAGCGCGCAGACCCGCAGGAGATCCCCGACCGCAGGGTAACGTTGGGTCGCTGAAGTCAGGGCAAGGGTGAACGTGGTGGAGACCGATGCCGGGTGGTCACGCGCTCCCTCGCCTCGTTGCCCGAGCAGAACCTGGCGCCGGGTGTGAAATAGGTCCAGATACGCCGACACGCCACACTGCGTGGCTTCAAGATACGCTCCTGCCTGATCCAGGGCCAGGGGCAGCCCCCCGAGTGCCTCCACCAGTGCGGTGGCTGCCACGTAAGGGGCTGGATGCTCCTCTGCAAACTGGTGCATCTGTTGGATTCCTGCGTCAGGCGCGAGGAGTTTAGCGCGCCGCAGCAGAAACAGGAGTCCCTCTTCCGGCTCCATGGGTGCCAGATCCAGGCCGTAGGCCCGCGTCCCCAACGACTGGCAGCGCGTGGTGAGGAGGACGGCCCCAGAGCAGGCAGCAGGCAAGAAGCGATCGAGCAGGGTCAGCTCTTCGACATTATCTACGATCAGCAACCACTGGCCGTGTGTCGAGAGCCAGTGATGGACAGATGCGATCACACGCTGCTGATCCTTTTCGTCTCGCCCGGGCAACTGAAGTACCTCGGCGACACGCAGCAGACCGGAGGCCATCTGCTCCTCAGTCTCTGCCCCAATCCAGAAGACGGCGCTATATTCCAGGGCATAGCGGTAGGCATACTCCAGGGCGATCTGGGTTTTGCCGACGCCACCGAGCCCATGCAGCGCCGTAGATTGGGCCAGCCCGACTGGATGTTGATCGCCCAGTCGGGTGTGCAACGCCTCCAGTATCTCCTCGCGTCCGGTGAAGTAGGGATTACGTGGCAAGGGAACGGACCAGGGTGGGGTGAGCGCTGTGAGGCTGGCCTCGAGAAGCTGACGGGCTTCCTGGTCATCGAGCTGTAGGTGGCGGGCCAATTCCAGGACCAGCGCCTTGCTTTCGGGCAGGTAGTCTCCCTGTTCCCAGCGGATCAGAGTACTGCGATGGATTCCCAGGGCTTCAGCCAACTGATGCTGGGTGAGGTGTCGACGCTTGCGCAGCGATTTTAGGAGGGTTCCGAAAGAGTCGTCGTCACTGATCAGGATCATATCGGGGTCTCTTTCTTTGGTCTGACAGGAATTGGCTATTTTGTTCCACGATGTCGCAGGAGTCGCAACATGATTTGCTCTATATTTGAATACGGGAAGGATCGAACAGATCTCACACCGCATATCTGCGGACCAAACCAGGAGCTGCTGGTCGCCGAACTCGGCAGCCCAGCACTGTCGGCAGTCAGGGGACTTACAAGGCTCCTGATCACGCTTCTGGATCGATTCGTCGCGAGGTTTCTGATCGCCTTTGCGTCTTTACGCTGTGACTCCGCTGCAGTTGGACCACCCCAGCAGCGGAATCTCAGCCGAGCGTTGGGAAGGAGGTGTCTACTCTGATGGTTCGCCTCAGGCGGCGTGTGCCAGGCGAACGCAGCCTGCCGGGACTCGCCACAGCATGGCCTGGAGCGCTTGGCCGCTCGTCTTCTGGCGATGCCAGTGGCCCCACGCGCGTTCGCCCTGGATACGCTCCCCTCCCTGGCACTGACCAGGGAGCCGCCGGAGTGTCTCGCACATTGCCTGTGGAGCACCTCAACCGGATGCTCACTCGATTCCTGTGAAAGAGAGGATGATGGAACCGGGAGCGCCAGGCGGCACACCGAGAGTAGCGCAAGCAATAGGTGGTTCCTTCCCATCTGATTGCTACCCTTCACCCATCGCCCCTGCCTCTTGATCCATCCTCCCCATCAGATGCGTCGATGTGAAATCCTTTCAAGTCGACTGAACCGGCGCCTCTTGCCAGAGGTTGAGGGGCGCTAAGAATGGAAGGAAACACAGTTTCATGCGGAAGAAAGCATTTCTCATCTCACAGGTGCTGGTGCTGGCGGCCTCAATCGCCCTGATTCTGTCAGGCTGCGGATCGTCGAACACCACCACCAATCTT
>Ga0070734_10000772_pt1 | contig 57871 bp, 48 predicted proteins | sample Coa_R1_8_FD_66444 | JGI IMG/M metagenome (GOLD analysis project Ga0070734, IMG submission 66444) | Surface soil microbial communities from Centralia Pennsylvania, which are recovering from an underground coalmine fire - Coalmine... | ecosystem: Environmental > Terrestrial > Soil > Unclassified ...
CAGATACGGTTGTGACATATGCCTATGCGACTTCCGAACCGGACAGCTCCAGCGAAAAGGGATTTGACCGCGAGACGGCGGATTTAAGCGAATCCGGCCCGCGAATGAGCATTGCCGGCTACCAGTCCACGCTGGAGCGCGCTCACCATCATGAAGTAGCGATTACCCATCGCGAGGGAAAGAACACGATTCAAATGGCAGCATTTTTTGATCGGGTCTCGGATCCGGCTTTGACCGGAGTTGGTCTGTACTCGGCGGTGAGCGGAGAAGTGTTGCCGGATGTTTACTCAGGAACGTTCACTTATCGTGGACGGCAGCTTGATGCACAAGGCGTCCGAGTGGCGTGGGAACGGCAGCTTACCTCAAAGATCAGTTCGACTTTCGACTATGCCTATGGCGGAGCGTTGAATCTCGATAATCCGAATGCGACGATTGATTCGGTTCGCCAGTGGAGCTCGGTAAAGCAGCACCACGCGATTAGCGCGAAGCTGAAGGGAACGTTGCCGGGTTCGAAGACGGGATGGATTGCTTCTTACCGCTGGGTTGATGGGCCAACACTTACTCCCGTGGACATGTTTAATGCTTCGATTGGGCAAGCTGATCCCTATCTCAACTTGTTCTTCCGGCAGCCAATTCCGGGCACCGGTTTTCTGCCCAGCCATCTGGAAGCGATGATAGACCTGCGCAATCTGTTGGCGCAGGGTTATGTGCCCGTGATCGGGCAAGATGGGCATACGGTCTATCTGGTACAAGCTGCCAGAAGCGTAAGAGGCGGCGTGGCGTTTACCTTCTAAACTTCTTCGAAAACAATACTTACGTTAGTTACGTACCTCTTTTGGCTCCCATTAATATTTTGTATTTCCTTTCCTGCGTATAACGGCTAAACTTTTCGCCACGAGTAATTTGCGATGGCAACAACGCTCAAGTTCCACGGCAAAGTGTTGATGCACACCACTTTAAAGCGAATGGGAGACTTTATATGAGAGTGAGGACGATCCTCGCTTGTGCAACTTTGGCTTGCGTAATGCTGCTGGCTGGTTCGATGGCAGCACAGACCTTCCGCGGCACGATTCTGGGCAATGTGACCGACGCTTCGGGTGCTGTAATTCCCGGCGCCAGCGTAAAGGTCCATAACGTGAATACCGGCCAAGATCGCGTCACGGTGACGACCGCGGATGGAACTTATGCCGTGCCGGAATTGCCCGTTGGAACGTACAACGTCACCATTACGCAAAAAGGTTTCCAGACTTCCGTGATCAAGGCGGTGGCGGTGGATGTGGCCAGTGAGCGCCGCGTGGACTTTGCGCTCAAGCCCGGCCAGGTGAATGAGCAAGTGGAAGTATCCGGCGAAGTCCTGCCAACTATTGAGACGACCAACAATACGCTGGGTGGCGTGCTGACTCAGGAAACCGTGAAAGACCTGCCTATCAATGGGCGCGATTACACTAAGCTCATCTTCCTAAATCCAGGCGTGGCCGGATCCCCCGACCAAATTACGGACTCCCCGGGATCTTTCGGCGAGTTCAGCATGAATGGCGCGCGCGGCCGATCTAACAACTACCTGCTCGACGGTACCGATATGAACGACGGCTACCGTAACGATCCGGCGATCAATCAGGGCGGCGTGTTTGCGACGCCTTCAGCAATTTTGCCGATTGATGCTGTGTCAGATATGCGTGTGCTTTCGAACTTCGAACCGGAATATGGGCGGAATGCCGGCGCTGTGGTCAATATCGTTACCAAGAGCGGAACCAACGCTCTGCATGGTACGGCGTTTGAGTACTTCCGCAATGACGCGCTGGACGCGCGAAATTATTTTGATACGACCTCGGTGCCAAAAGCGCCATTCCACAATAATCAGTTTGGCGGGTCGGTTGGTGGTCCAATTGTGAAGGACAAAACGTTCTTCTTCTTAGACTACGAGGGACAGCGTGAGAGTGTCGGTGTTGTCTCTTTGGATTGTGTTCCAACCTTGGCTCAAATCAGTGCTGCTCAAGCTGCGATTACGGGAGCCGGGGGAGCCGTCAGTCCGATTGGGCAGGCCCTGGTTAATTTTTACCCCCATGACCCTAATCGTTATGTTTCTGGAATTACCTCCAACGATTCTGGTTGTTTTGACGCGAATGGAAATTTTGCGACGGATTACATCGCCAATGCGCCATCCCTCAACAACTTGAGCAGCGTCATCGCGAAGATTGACCACAATTTCAGCCAGAAGGACAACATCAGCGGCCGGTACTTCTTCGGCGACAGCACGCAGCAATTTCCTTTGGCCCTCAATGCGACAGGAGGTCAGTTGCCGGGTTATGACACGGTAACGCCGACGCGGGTGCAATTGGTTTCTATTTCGAATGTGACGGTGCTGTCTCCTACCAAGGTCAACGAACTGCGCTATGGCTGGAATCGATTTGCTGAAGGGTTCTTCCCGCAAGATCGGAGTTTCAACCCCGGCAGCATTGGTTTTTGCAATGTTCCGGTGACGTTTGGCACATGTAATTCTCAGGGCCTGCCGATCATCATCCTTGCTCCGAATGCCACAGGTGGCGCGGGTTTCTTCTCGCAATTGGGAGCGACTTCGGGCGATCCGCGCCAACGCGTAGATACCAACAGTCAGGTCATAGACAACATTTCTTGGAAATTAAACAAACACGACATTAAGTTTGGAGGAGATTTTCATCGGACGAGCGTCGAGCAGAGCTTCGACAAGTATTCTCGCGGCAGAATTCGTTTTAACACGCTGGAAGACTTGCTCCAGATGATCCCCCAGACCTCTGCGTTTGGTGCGTTTGACTACACCGGTTACACCCGACGCCACACTTACCAGAATGGCTTTGGATTCTACTTCCAAGATGCTTATCACCTTACGTCCCACTTGGTTTTCAACTATGGTTTGCGGTGGGATTATTACTCGGTCGTAGCAGAAAGGAACAATCTCTTTTCCGACTTCGTGCCCACTTCGGGGAGCGCAGGTACGTTGCAACAAGTGGGGAATGGCGGTTTGTCGGGCCTCTACAATCCGGACAAGAAAGATTTTTCGCCGCGCATCAGCGCGGTATGGGACGTGAACGGAAAGGGAACCACGGTGATTCGTGCCGGATGGGGACTTTTCTTCGATGCGTTTTCGCAGGATATGATGCTCGGTCACCTGCCCTATCCAACCTTCTATGCTCCCGGGCCAGCCTACAACAACATTGGCCCGAACCCTGTGCAGATGGCAAATATCAATCCAGCGGCGATTGACGCCAACGGAGTTTACATTCCCAACACGCCGTTCTATGGCACGCCCGGATGTTCGGTGGAATGCGATATCTTCTCATTCGACCGCAACATTAAGACGCCGTATATGGAAAACTACAACGTCAACGTACAGCACCAGTTTTCCAAGAGCGTTTCCCTGCAAGTGGGATACGTAGGATCGCAGGGACACCGGTTGTTCAGGTTCTACGACATCAACCAGCCATCGCAGGCGACTATCACGTCTTCGGATTTGGCGTGCCACTGCATCAACGACTTTACAGTGCCGCGTAATTATGGCTTCCCAAATGGGGCGGTTTACATTTTCCAGGAAAACTCGCTCGGATCGTCGAATTACAACTCATTGCAGACGAGCTTGCGTGTGGTTAATTATCACGGGTTCACCTCGACCGTGAACTATGTGTACTCAAAATCGCTGGACAACTCGAGCGACGGCGAAGACTTCGTTGTGAATGCTGCTCAGCCGCAAAACAGTACAGCTCCGCAGTTGGAATACGGCCCGTCGAACTTCAATATTCCGCACCGCTTTGTCTGGATCGCCAGCTATGCCTTTCCGAAGATGGCCGGTAGTATGCAGCGGCTTAAAAATGGCTGGGGTATTGATAGCGCGGCGACATTGCAGAGCGGGCAACCATTCACTCTTAACTACAACTATGAAGACGATTTCAGTGGTGGCGGGGACGGCTTCGACCGTCCTGATGTAGTTGGCCCGATCACTTATAACAAAGGCAATCCATCGCAATTTCTCAATCTTGGTTCTTTCGCAATGCCATGCACCTCGGGCGCAACTCTCGATACCTATAATGGCTTTGCGGATGATTGCGTTCCAGGCACGCGGCACTATGGCAATCTAGGTAGAAACTCGCTTTCGGGCCCAACTTTCAAGCAGTGGGACGTTGCGATTTACAAGGACACGGCGCTGACGGAGCGTGTGAATTTACAGCTACGGGCGGATTTCTTCAATATTTTGAACCACCCGAACTTTTCGAACCCGGTGTTGCCACTGTTTATTGCGGATCCGGCCTCCAATCCGATTTCGCCTTTGAAGGTCTATCCGGATGGCACACACGGCTGCGCTTGCGGTTTTGCTCCGCCAGTCAATGGGCGCGAAGTTGGAAACGGTTATTACCAAATCACTGCCACGGGCGACGTGGGTATTGGCAACCCGTTTTTGGGTGGCGGTGGCCCGCGTGGAATTCAGCTGGCAGCAAAGTTTACGTTCTAGGTGGATTGTAGTTATCGGCCCTCCTGCGAGAGCGGGAGGGCTTTTTGTTTGCGGCGAAATGAGCGACCGAAAAATTTCTACAGCAGATTCCTCGTCGCTCCGCTTCTCGGAATGACAATGGATGAAGAGAAAGGCTGGCGGACGAGGCGTCTGCCCCTGCGTGAAATCGCTTATCCGCCAAACATGGGATAGTGGCTAGCTGCGCCCATAAAGAACAGCAACGGAATGGACATAAACGCATTGGCGCGCGAGGCGAGAAATGCCATGCGGGCCATAGATTTGGCTTGCTCGGGCATGGGCTTGCCGGTGGCGGCGCTTTCTTTCGTCCATTGAATGATGCGTTTTTGCACACGCCAGATGATCCCCCAGACATTGAACATCATGATCCAGCCGAGTCCCCCGCCGATGCCGATAGAGAGCATGCGATTGCTCTCCCACCCGTGATGGTTCAGAGAGAGAAAAAGCCAGGATGCGGCAATGAGGATTATGGAATAAAAGACTGCGAGCACGGGGCCTTTATCGAGAGGTCCTTTGCCAATTTTCAGAGGCACATACATCAGGGCCCAGGAAATGGTCCAAATGCCGAAGAAGCTTGCCATGGCAATGCCGGAGTTGGCGTTGGCATTGCTTGCGTCCGAGGCGACGATTTGTCCCCAATAGATGATTCCGGCGAGCACAGTGACCACGGCGGCGATGCGAAACCAAAAGAGTGCACGCGGCATGAGCAGAGGCACAACTTTGTTCTTAGTGGGGCTGTCGAGTTCTTTCAGGAAAGGCCCATTGACTAGATTGAAGAAATATAGCAATCCCAGCCAGGTAATACCGGCGAGGAAGTGAATCCAGCGCAGCAGCATCAGAAAATTGGTACTGGCATCGCCGGGAAAGTTGATCAAGGGGGAGACCGTCTGGTTTACAAGTGCGAAGAGTGCGGTAGGGGCGGACATTCTGGTTCCTCGGCACTAGTGTAACGAATTAATAGGGCGAATTAGTTGAAAAGAGGAGCGGGAGGCCGTATTGTACGAGTGTTGCCGGAGCACCTGCCTTTTCAGCCGGGGTAAGGAGTTAGTTCCGGCCTTCAAGTTTCTCCGCCTGTGTGGGCGTGAGGAGCGACGCGTTGGACGTATTGCCAACGTTGCGGCTGGGGAGACCCTGAGTGAGCGGTCTTCGTAAGGTAAGACAAGGAGATCGGCATGGAAAACAAGCCGGCGCAAAACATACAGGACACCTTCCTCAATACAGCTCGTAAAGAGCGCACAAACATCACCATCTATTTACTGAGCGGAGTGAAATTAACAGGACGCATCCGGTCGTTTGATAAGTATTCCGTCGTGCTGGAGACGGGGAATCAGGAGCAGCTGATTTTCAAACATGCGATTTCGACGATTGCGATGGGCAGGGGCTTGCATAGCCACGGCGAGCGTCCGGCAGGGTCTGCCGCTCCTTCTACAACGGTGACAGCAGCCGGGGCTACGGCGTCAGAAAGTTAAGGCAAATCTCTCATTGCGCGGGAAAGAGTCAAAACGCCCAAAGTCCGAAGTTAAAGATCGTATTGTGCGGGGAGCAGCGGACGACAAGGGCGTTCGGACGGGCCACGCCACAACGAGCGGGGTTCGAGAACGGGCATTTCTCGTTGGCTTGGACTATCGCGCGCGCAAAGGCGGGAAAAGTGTTGCCACCAGTCAGGCCCAAGCGGCACGGGATACGGCGAGCAGCACAAAAACAGCTTCGAAAGCGCCAGCAGTGCCGGAGTTCAGCGCGGAAGAATCACTGGCAGAATTGCGTACCCTGGCGACTAGCGCAGGCGCAGAGATTGCTGGAGAGTTTTTGCAGCGCCGCGACCGGCCTGATCCAGCGACTTTGATTGGGAGCGGAAAGCTGGAAGAAATTTCCGGCGCCGCAGCATCGGTATCGGCGGATCTTATTCTGTTCGACCACGATTTAACGGCATCGCAGCAGCGCAATATTGAGCGCATCGTCAACACGCGTGTAATCGACCGTACGCAACTCATTCTCGACATTTTTGCGAAATACGCGCGAACGCGTGAAGGCCAGTTGCAAGTTGAGCTGGCGCAACTGGAATATATGCTGCCGCGGCTCGGAGGGCGCGGTATCGAAATGTCGCAACTGGGAGGCGGCATCGGAACGCGTGGTCCGGGTGAAACGCAGCTCGAAACTGACCGGAGAAAAATCTACAGGCGAATCCGCCACGTCAAAGAGCAGATTGAGAATGTCCGGCGGATTCGCGCACAGCAGCGACAGCGGCGGGAATCAGTTCCAGTGGCGACGGTGGCTTTGGTGGGCTATACGAACGCGGGCAAGTCCACTTTGTTTAATGCCTTGACGAAGGCAGAAGTGCTTGAGTCGCCGCGGATGTTTGCCACGCTTGATCCGACAATACGGGGCGTTGAATTGCCGTCACGACGAACGGCGCTGTTATCCGATACGGTAGGATTTATCCGCAATTTGCCCCACACGCTGGTGACGGCATTTCGGGCGACACTCGAAGAAGTACAGAAAGCGGCGTTGATTTTGCATGTTTCGGATGCGAGCAACCCTCTTTCGGCGGAGCAGGATGCACAGGTGGAAAAAGTCCTGAAAGAACTGGAAGCTGACAAGAAACCGCGTTTGCGGGTGATGAACAAGATTGATTTATTGCCGCCGACCCAAAGGGAATCACTGAAAGACGATGCCGAAACTGTGCACGTTTCTGCGGCGAAAAATATTGGAATCGGCACGTTGCTCGAGCGAATTGATGAAATGCTTTCAGAAGACGCCGTCAGACGAGTCAAGTTGCGCATTCCGCAGAGCGAGGGAAGAATTCTAGCATTGCTGGAGGCGAAATCGCGAATTTTTTCGCGCAGATATCTTGACGGCGCGGTGATGTTGGAAGTGGAAGCTCCAGAATCCGTGGTGCGGAGGGTTCAAGAATGGTCTGTGAAGTAAATGGCTGGCATTTAAATGGGCCGGCAACCAAGAAGCGGTGACATTCCTTGGCTAACGGCCCATTCGATCCGGATTGGATCGGAGGTGATATCTTTATGCTAGTCTCATGCGACCAGAAGTCAAGACTTGTTTGGCAGGAAATCGGCCAATCCTATGGGCGCCATCAGTATGGAGGGTTTTGTCCAAATTCGCGGTTTGACGAAGCCTAATTCAGATGTATAATTATTAGTTTCCTAGACACCCTCATAGCGCGCGGGGCACCAACAAGCAAAATCTTATGGATCAGATACTCAAACAACTGGGCGAATTACTGCTTGGATCCATCCCCACAATTATTTTTATTGTTGTGCTCTATTTTGCTTATCTCCTGCTGGTGCACAAGCCCTTGAGCCGCGTTCTGGCAGAGCGGCGCAGCAAAACGCAAGGCGCAATTGAAAAGGCACAGGCAGATGTGGCAGCTGCCGAAGCCAAGACGGCCGAGTACGAGCAACGATTGAGGGAGGCGCGAGCGGCCATGTTCCAGCGACAAGAGGCGCGGCGACAACAGGCGCTCGAAGTGCGCACGCAGGCTGTCGCGGAAGCGCGCGCCAAGGCTCAAGCCCGCGTGAAGCAGGCGCGGACTGAAATCGAGCAGGATAAAAAAGTGGCACAGAATGTGCTGCAAGGGGAAAGTGCGCGGCTTGCCTCTGAAATTATCCGGATTGTGCTGCAACCAGCCAGCGCAGGTGGCAGCCGATGAAGAAGATCGTTTTATTGCTGGCGTTGGCTTTCTGCATGACGAGCGGCATTTCAGTGTTTGGACACTCTCAGGATGCAGGCGCCTCTGCGCAATCACCGGCACCAGCTCAAACATCCGCAGCGGACTCCGCTCCGAAATCGCCGCACAGCCTGGCAGGGCAGTTGGCGAAGGAATCGCGGGAAGCGGCAGGAGAAGAAGACGATACGGCGCAGTTTAAGCGGTCTCCGTCGGTGCGGTTCGTGGCGCGCGTAACCGGCTTGGATACGGAGCGTGCCTATCAAGTTTGCGTTCTTTTAAATTTTGTCATCATAGCGTTGGCGGTTTTCTGGCTTTCCCGAAAGAACTTGCCGGGGGTGTTCCGCAATCGCACAGCGATGATTCAAAAGGCCATGGAAGAGGCGCGGCAGGCGAGCGCAGACGCAAACCGGCGGCTAGGCGAAGTGGAAGCTAGGCTTTCGAAGCTTGGCGCAGAGATCGCTGCGATGAGCGCAGCAGGAGAGAAGGAAGCGGCTGGGGAGGAAGAACGAATTAAAGCTGCTGCCGAAGAGGATGCAAAGCGAATCGTTGCGACGGCGGAACATGAAATCGATGCGGCTGCCAAAACAGCGCGTAGAGAGTTGACAGCCTTCGCCGCTGACCTTGCGATTTCGCTAGCCAAAAAACAGATTCACGTGGACGATCATTCCGACCAAGCTTTGGTAGGTAGTTTTGCGCAGCAGCTTTCGGATAGTGGTGACTCGCGAAAGGACCAACGATAAATTATGGCCTCCGTCGCGAATACATACGCCCGGGCATTTGCCGAGGCAGTCCTGGATGGCAAGCTTGATCCTGAAAAGACGCTGGCGGAAGTGAATACTATCGCGGCACTACTGGCCGAAAGCCGCGATCTGCGCGAGGCTTGGGAGTCGCCATCGATTTCTGCGGAGCAGAAGCGGAATGTTCTGGATGCCATTTCACAGCGTGAAGGGTTTTCGGCAACGACGCGGAATTTTCTAGCGGTTGTGATTGATAAGCAGCGGGTTGCGTTTTTGCCCGCAATCATCGTGCAATTCGAAAAAGAATTGGGCGCGCGCTTAGGATTTGTGGATGCTGAAATTACCAGCGCCCGCGAATTGGGCGCCACAGAAAAAGCAAATCTGGAAGCCCAGGCTTCCAAGCTCACCGGCAAAAAAGTACGGGCGCGTTATCTCCACGACAGTTCCTTGATGGGCGGAGCACAGATGCGCGTAGGCAGCACAATTTATGACGGATCGGTGAGCGGACGGCTCGAACGGATCCGCGAAGTCATCGGCGGATAAAATTTCAAGAATTTTAAAAGAAGACTGAACCTATGGCACAGATTAAAGCAGACGAGATCACGCAGTTAATCCGGCAGCAAATTGAGAACTACGACTCCAAGGTTGCCGTGGATGAAGTTGGCACGGTCATCACGCTCGGTGACGGAATTGCGCGCGTTCACGGTCTCGACAAGGTCATGGCCGGCGAGCTTCTTTCATTCCCCCATGGCATAGCCGGAATCGCCATGAACCTGGAAGAAGACCAGGTCGGCGTGGTTATCCTCGGCGAGTACACAGAGATCAAGGAAGGCGATGAGGTCAAGCGCACGGGCAAAATTATCAGCGTACCCGTGGGCGAAGCCATGATCGGCCGCGTGGTCAACTCGCTCGGGCAGCCGATTGACGACAAAGGCCCGATTGCCACCAGCCAGTTCATTCCGCTCGAACGCCTTGCGCCGGGCGTGATTGACCGCCAACCAGTCCGTGAGCCGATGGCAACCGGACTGAAGGCTATTGACAGCATGATTCCCGTTGGCCGAGGCCAGCGCGAGTTGATCATCGGCGACCGTCAGACGGGTAAGACCGCTGTGGCGCTTGACACGATCATCAACAGCAAGGGCAATGACCTGATTTGTATTTACAACGCCATCGGTCAAAAGCGCTCTTCGATTGCGCAAGTTGTGAAGATTCTAGAAGATGCCGGTGCAATGGAGTACACGATTGTCGTTGCGGCCTCCGCTTCTGAGCCAGCGCCGATGCAGTACATTTCGCCGTATGCCGCGTGCGCCATGGGTGAGTATTTCCGTGACACCAAGCGACACGCGCTTGTGATTTATGACGATCTTTCGAAGCACGCCGCGTCGTATCGTGAAATTTCGTTGCTGTTGCGGCGTCCACCAGGACGCGAAGCTTATCCCGGAGACGTCTTTTATCTCCACTCGCGCTTGCTGGAACGCGCTGCGAAAGTCAGCGACAAAAATGGCGGCGGGTCTTTAACCGCTCTGCCGATTATTGAGACGCAGGCGGGTGACGTTTCGGCGTACATTCCGACGAATGTGATTTCGATCACTGACGGCCAGATCTTCCTGGAAACTGACTTGTTCAACCAGGGCATTCGCCCTGCTGTAAACGTCGGATTATCGGTCAGCCGAGTCGGTGGTTCGGCACAGATCAAAGCCATGCGTCAAGTTGCCGGCAGTTTGAAGCTGGAACTCGCCCAATACCGTGAGTTGGCGGCGTTTGCGCAATTCGGCAGCGATTTGGATAAAGCTACGCAAGCCCAGTTGAATCGCGGTAAGCGGTTGGTCGAAGTGCTGAAACAGAAGCAGTTTTCGCCGTTGCCGTTCTCGAAGCAGATTCTGATTATCTTTGCCGGAACCAGCGGAGTGCTAGACGACCTCGCAGTCGAACAGGTTTCAGAGTTTGAAGCTGCGCTCTACAAGTATGTGGATGCGAGCCATCCGCAGTTGCTGCGCACCATCATGGAGAAGAAAGTTCTCGATGACGCCTTGAAAGCGGAGATGGCCAAGGTAATCAAAGAAGCGAAAGAGACTTTTGTGGCGAGCAAACAGGCTGTGGCGGCAAGATAGTCTTTTAAACCTAGAAACTGAACTATGGCAAGCATTCTCGACATTCGACGGCGTATTCGCAGCGTAATTAACACGCGCCAAATTACCAAGGCCATGAAGATGGTCTCGGCGGCGCGGTTGCGTCGGGCGCAGGAGCGCGCGTTGGCGGCGCGTCCTTATGCGCAGATGCTGACGAATGTTTTGAAGTCGCTGGTTTCAAGGGCGGAAATCTACGATCCAGTTACGGGCGAGCCGGTGAATGGCTTGCTCGTGCGTCGCCCAGAAAATAATGTCCTGTTAATCGTAATTACGGGCGACAAAGGTCTTGCCGGAGCGTTTAACACAAACATCTTGAAAGCCGCGACCCGTTTCCTAGCGAGTAAACGCAATAAGAACATCGAAATCGAAGCTGTAGGACGCAAAGGCCGCGATTTCCTTAAGCGCCGTTTCCCCGTGGCCGAGCCTCGCAGTGCGTCATCGCAGGAAGCTCCACGCACCACGCTGATTGGCGAGCACGTAGGCGTGCTTAACAAAATCGAGTACAGTCTCGCTTCTGGCCTTGCAGAGCGCGCCATTGAACGTTATGAACAAGGTGCGATTGACGCGGTTTACATCGTTTATAACGAATTCAAGTCGGTCATTGCGCAGCGTCTTGTCGTCGAGCGCATTCTGCCCATCGAGCACATCGGTGAGCAGGAAATTGCCCAATCCGATGAGATGACGATGGAAGAGAAGATGCAGGCAATCGAAGCCGCAAAAGGGACAGGCACGAAACTTCGTCCAGACGATACGTCGGTGGAAGACAAAGAAGCAGCGCAGATCGGCACGCAGGTGGATTACATCTATGAGCAGCCGGCGCAGGAATTGTTTGCGGCATTGCTGCCGAAGTATGTTGGCATTCAAATCTTCCGCGGAATGATGGAGTCCGTCGCTGCCGAGCACGCGGCCCGCATGACCGCGATGGAAGCCGCGACCAGCAACGCTTCCGACATAATCAGCTCGCTGACCCTGGTGATGAACCGGGCGCGGCAGGCGAAAATTACCAAAGAAATTATCGAAATTGTCAGCGGCGCTGCCGCGGCAGGGTAGGAACCACTCATATGGCAGAAAATGTAGGACACGTTATTCAAATCTCAGGCCCCGCGGTGGACGTGCAGTTCTCTGAGGCCACGATGCCGCCGATCTACCAAGCATTGCGGGTAGTGAGCGACGGCTTCAAAGTGCCGGCGCCCATCAACGTCATTCTCGAAGTGCAGCAGCACCTCGGCGAAGGCCGCGTGCGCTGCGTCGCCATGGAAGCCACTGACGGCATGGTGCGGGGAATGAAAGTGATTGATACTGGCGGCCCGATTTCCGTACCCGTGGGCCGTGGAACGCTCGGCCGCGTCATGAACGTGATCGGCGAACCCGTGGATCAGCTCGGTCCGGTACAGCACACCGAGCGCAAGCCGATTCACCGTCAGGCGCCGTTGTTTGACGAGCAGGCGACGACTGCTGAAATGTTCGTGACCGGAGTAAAAGTCATTGATTTGATTCAGCCCTTTTTGAAGGGTGGCAAAATCGGATTGTTCGGTGGCGCAGGCGTCGGCAAGACCGTCGTCATCATGGAGCTCATCAATAACGTCGCCAAGCAGCACGGTGGATTCTCTGTGTTTGCTGGCGTTGGTGAACGTACACGTGAAGGTAACGATTTGTGGCTGGAAATGACCGAGTCAGGCGTTATTACACCTGGCGATCCGGAGCACTCGAAAGCTGCGCTAATTTATGGCCAAATGACCGAGCCGCCCGGAGCGCGTCTGCGCGTGGCGTTGACCGGTCTTACGGTTGCTGAGCACTTCCGCGATGCCGAAGGGGCTGACACGCTGCTCTTTATTGACAACATCTTCCGCTTCACGCAGGCCGGATCTGAAGTGTCAGCCCTTTTGGGCCGCATGCCGAGTGCCGTCGGTTACCAGCCGAATTTGGCGACAGAAATGGGTGAATTGCAGGAGCGCATTACCTCGACGAAGAAAGGATCCGTTACCTCGGTTCAGGCTGTGTACGTTCCTGCCGACGACTTGACCGATCCCGCGCCGGCAACGACATTTGCTCACCTTGACGCGACGACCGTGCTTTCGCGTGCGTTGACGGAAATCGGAATTTACCCCGCCGTCGATCCGCTGGCTTCGACTTCACGCATTCTCGATCCGCGCATTGTCGGACAGGAGCATTACGACGTTGCGCAAGCCGTGAAGAAGACGCTGCAAAGCTACAAAGATTTGCAGGACATCATCGCCATTCTTGGCATTGACGAACTCAGCGAAGATCAGAAGGTGACTGTGGCCCGGGCTCGCAAGATTCAACGCTTCTTGTCGCAGCCCTTCCACGTGGCCGAGCAGTTTACCGGCGCCCCCGGACGCTTCGTCAAGATCGAAGACACGGTCAAGGGCTTCAAGGAAATTAACGAAGGCAAGTACGACGATATTCCCGAACAGGCCTTCTACATGAAAGGCACGATTGACGAAGTCATCGAAGCCGCGAAGAAGATGAAGGCGGCGGCGTAGTCAACAAAGCTAATGGCTGATACTTTTCAACTCGAAATTGTGACACCGGAGAAGGTTGTGGTCCGCGATACCGCCGAAGAGATGCAGATTCCCGGCAAAAGCGGGTATCTCGGTGTTCTGCCGGGTCACGCGCCGCTCATCACGGAGTTGGCAGTTGGGGAGATCAGCTACCGCCGCGGCAGCGATACGCAGCGGTTGGCGGTTGCATGGGGATTTGCCGAAGTTCTGCCCGACAAGGTGACCGTCCTTGCGGAGACGGCAGAAAAAGCTTCAGAAATTGATGTCTCCCGCGCGCGGGAAGCAAAAAAGCGCGCCGAACAACGTCTGGCTGGCAGCAACACCGAAGTGGATGCGACCCGCGCCGAGAATGCCCTTAAACGCGCAGAAACGCGCATCGAAGTTGCACAGGGAAAATAGTCCTTCGTTTGCTCCTGCTATTCTTGGAGTAGAACTTCCTACGAATACCTCTGAAGGAGCATTACCAGCCGTTGCCTCCCATTCTGAATGCACAAGGCCTCACCAAAGCCTTTGGGGCTTTTCCTTTATTTCAGGAAATTTCATTCACCGTCTCCGAAGGTGACCGCATAGGCCTTATCGGGCCGAACGGGGCTGGAAAATCCACGCTTCTGCAAATTTTGGCTGGACGAATAGACGCCGACAGCGGGGAAGTGGCCATCCGCAAACGAGCGCGCCTGCTTTATGTTTTGCAGGAGTCTCAGTTCGCCACTGGCGTGACAGTACGGTCGGTGATTGATGCCGCATTGAATCGTTCGAATCTTTCTGAATCCGAACGCGGAACGCTGTCCGCTGAAACTTTGGGGCGCGCGGGTTTCGAAGATCTAGATGTCGAAGCCGCGGCCCTTTCGGGAGGCTGGCGAAAGCGGTTGGCCTTGGTGGAAGCGTTGGTGCAAGCGCCTGATGTCCTGCTCTTGGACGAACCCACGAATCATTTAGACCTTGCCGGCATTGAATGGCTGGAAGAAGTTCTACGCGACGCGAAGTTCGCATGCGTGGTGGTGAGCCATGACCGCTATTTTCTCGAGAATGTAACGACGGAAGTCGCCGAATTGAATAAGGCTTATCCGGACGGGATTTTGAGGGTGAAGGGCAACTACAGCCAATTCCTGATCAGAAAAGAAGAATATCTGGCAGCGCAGGCGAAGCATCAGGATGCGCTCGAAAATCGCGTCCGCACTGAAATTGAGTGGCTTAGGCGAGGGCCCAAAGCCCGCACCACGAAAGCCAAAGCGCGAATTGATAACGCCAACGAATTGATTGGGGAGTTGGCTGACCTCAATCGTCGAAGCCGAACGGCGAGCGCGAAAATCGATTTCTCGGCGACGGATCGAAAGACGAAACGCCTGGTCGAACTGGAAAACGTCAGTTATGAAATTGGCGGGCGTAAGTTATTTTCAGACTTAAACTTTGTGATTACCGCAGGCATGAGGGTGGGACTGGTTGGGCCGAACGGCAGTGGCAAGACGACATTGCTTCGCCTGCTGCGCGGGGAATATTCACCCGACACCGGAAAAATTCAAACTGCGCCAAACTTGCGCATTGTGTATTTTGACCAGAATCGCCAGCTTGATGGTGAGCTGACATTGAGGAGGGCGCTCGCGCCGGACAGCGATTCGGTCATTTACCAAGATCGCGTGGTTCATGTTGCTTCCTGGGCCGACCGATTTCTTTTCACTGGAGAGCAACTGAATCAGCCTGTGAGCAAGCTTTCTGGCGGAGAGCGGGCGCGCGTGCTGATTGCGCAACTCATGCTGCAACCTGCCGATCTTCTCTTGCTGGATGAGCCGACTAACGATCTCGATATTCCAACGCTGGAAATTCTTGAAGAAAGCCTGCTGGAGTATCGCGGGGCGCTGGTGCTCGTTACCCACGACCGCTATTTGCTGGATCGGGTTTCGACGATTGTGCTCGGATTGGATGGGCAAGGATCAGCCGAGGCCTTCGCGGATTATTCGCAATGGGAAGAATGGCAGGCGGAACAGAAGAGGCCCGTGAAAGATGACAGGCGCACGGCAGATTCTTCGAGAAACACGGCGTTATCCGGCGGGAAAAAGAAGCTTTCTTATCTTGAGGCCCGGGAGTATTCGAGCATTGAAGAACGTATCGCGCAGGCCGAAGCGTTGCGCGATGAAAAGCGTGCTGCGTTAGAGGATCCAGCGATTGCGAGCGATGCTTCGCGGCTGGTGAGCGCTCATGCTGAGCTAGAGAAAGCGCAAGAGGATTTGGACGCTTTGTACAGCCGATGGGCGGAGTTAGAAGCCAAGCAGGGGTAGGACATAGCAGGCCTTTCGTTCGCGGTGAGGGGCGTCCGCGCCAAATGAATTTCCTGCGCGGCATGTTATCCTAAATACTCTGGCTGCGCACCGTTTTTAGCGGAATTTCCTCGCAGTTTCATACGTAAATCATGCTTTCAGTCAGCAATGTTTCTATGCGCTACGGCGCAAAAGTTCTGTTTGAAGAAGTGTCCACGGCGTTCACGCCGGGCCGCCGTTATGGCCTCACTGGGCCAAACGGCGCGGGGAAATCCACGTTCATGAAGTTGTTGAGCGGGGAATTGGAACCGCAAAAAGGGGCGGTCGTCCGTCCGCGCAAGTTGAGCGTGTTGAGCCAGGATCAGTTCGCCTTTGACGCCTTCAAAGTGATTGACACGGTCATTATGGGCAACAAGCGCCTCTGGGCGGCGATGCAGGAACGCGATGCCATCTACGAAAAGCCCGAAATGACCGACGAAGACGGGATGAAGCTTGGCGAGCTCGAGGGCATTGTCGGCGAGGAAGACGGCTATACCGCCGAGACTGACGCAGCCATTTTGCTGCAAGGCCTCGATATTCCTGATGAGCTCCATCTGCGCAAGATGGGTGAGCTGCAAGGCGGACAGAAAGTGCGCGTGCTGTTGGCACAGGCGTTGTTTGGACATCCACAAGCTTTGCTGCTCGATGAACCTACGAACCACCTCGACTTGGATTCGATTCACTGGCTTCAGGATTTCATGAACCAGTATGACGGCGTGCTTGTTGTCATTTCGCACGACCGCCATTTCCTAAACAGCGTTTGCACGCACATTGCGGACATTGACTACGAGACGATCATTACTTACACGGGCTCGTATGACGACATGGTCGTGGCGAAGACGCAGGTACGGTCGCAAATCGAATCACAAAACGTCCAGCGCGAGAAGAAAATTTCACAGTTGAATGAATTTATCGCTCGGTTCGCAGCTGGTACGCGATCGAGCCAGGTGCAATCCCGGCGCAAAGAAGTCGAGCGTTTGCAGGTGACCGAACTCGCGCGCTCCAATATTCAACGCCCGTTTATTAAGTTCGACATGAAGCGGCCTTCCGGTAAGCACATTCTCGAACTGGAAAAAATCGAGAAAGCTTACGACGACAAGAAAGTCGTTCGTGGATTTACCGCCAGCATCAGCCGCGGCGAAAAGATCGCTTTGATGGGCCGGAACGGCGCCGGTAAAACGACACTGGTCAATGCATTGCTGGCGAATTCGCCGACCACGCCGGAATCGGAGCTACGCGTGACTTCCGGCTATGACGGCAAATTCATTGACGGCGGCAAAGTGGTTTGGGGACATGAAGCGCTGATCGGCTACTTCCCGCAGGACATGCGGGCGCTTATTGACAAAGGAACGACGGTCCTAGAGTGGCTGCATCAGTGGGATCCGTCAGCCTCCAACGAAGAAATTCGCGGATTGCTCGGCATGATGCTCTTCCAGCGAGATGAAGCCACTAAGTCAACTGACGTGCTGTCTGGTGGCGAGGCGGCCCGCCTTCTGTTCTGCAAACTGATGTTGCAGAAGCCGAACGTGCTGGTGCTGGACGAGCCAACCAATCACCTCGACCTGGAATCCATCAATGCATTGAATATCGCCTTACAGAAATATCCAGGCACGGTGCTGCTGGTTACGCACGATCATGATTTAATTGATGAAGTGGCGACGCGCATCTGGCATTTTGAGAGCGATCATTCGATAACAGATTTCAAGGGCGCATACGAGGAATATCAAACTGTTCATGCGTAAGGGAACCCAGCGGGCAGGCAAGCATCAGGAAAGAACGAAAATCCTGTACTTGGTGTTCTTCATTTTGCTGGTTTGCCTTGCGACCGCAAGCTTTGCCCAGACGACGCCAACGATTACGTTAACGTCATCGGTCAATCCAGGAATCAACGGGCAGGCGGTGTCTTTTACCGCGACGGTAAGCGGGGGCTCCGGAGCTGCTATTCCCAAGGGAACGGTGACTTTTCTCGACTCTGGGACCGCGCTTTATTTTCCTGTAACGCTCAATGCGACTGGCGCTGCCGTGTTCACGAGTTCAAATTTGTCCGTGGCCACGCACAGCATCACGGCGAGGTATAGCGGAGATAACAACTATTCGGCAGTGACCTCAAGCGCCTTGAGTGAGGTCATCGTACCCGCTCCGGCATCTGACTACACGCTAACTGCATCTGTGTTGACTCAGAGCGTTGAAGTGGGAAGTTCTACCACTTATTCGCTGACGATTACGCCCACGAACGGCTACAACGGGACCATTACATTTACCTGCTCAGGATTGCCGCTTGGTACTGGCTGCGCCTTTAATCCGTCTTCGTTGACGCCAAACGGTACGGAATCGGATTTGATTACTTCAGTTACGGTCACAACCACGGGCAATTCTTCAGCGTTGCGCACGCCGGCGAACCCAAAATCAGAAAATCAGAATGCATTGCTTACGTCTTTGGGTGGTCTGTTTGGCGCGTTTGTATTCTTAGGAAACGGTAGGCGAAAGAGAATCGCATCGTTGCGGAGTCAAAACTGGGCACGCATCCCTTTACTGGGGTTATTGGCCGCGACAATCATACTTTCGTTTTCAAGCTGCGGCGGCAGCAGCAGTTCGACATCCGGTTCGACTACACCGATTGGGACGCAGACCTTTACCGTGAATGCGACAGGCACGGCAGGAACAAACGGTGGGAATACATCCGTTCATCAGATCAGCCTTACTCTAATCGTTACCGCTGCCACCAGCTAAGAGTTCTTTTAACTGCCCGCATTCCCTGATTCTGCGGCTTTCTCTTGTTTCTCCAAATAGCTTTTCAGAGATTCTTCGTCTTCGGGCAGTATCTTGGTGAAGTGGACCCCATTGCCAAATGACGGATCACAGGTAGCGACCGTCGCAACCGCTAAAACCGGGTTTTCCAAGTGTAGAGTCACTTCAAGCTCTGTGCCCACCGGCATGGTAAACATGGTTTCCAGATAAAACCCCCCAAGGCTTAAATCGGTGGTTTCTGCCCGCGAAGACACCTTCGCTTCAGCTGTCCGAAACTCCACAGGAACGCGGAGTTTCGCGCGAGAATATTTGCGGCGTTCGTCGCCGGGAGGATTGCCCATGTCATAGCCTCTACCAGCCCATTTTATGGGTAAAAATCAGTGAAAAGAGTGCTAGACGATGTTCGCGTTGGATCGATGGTTGCAGAAAGGGATTTACGCAGTGGAGGATAAAACTACCATCAACTAGATGGTGAGCGCGGTAGGAGTCGAACCTACAACCTACTGATTAAGAGTCAGTTGCTCTGCCAATTGAGCTACGCGCCCTACAGAACGGAAGAGATTTCCTGGATGAAACGGCTTCAAGGACTTCCGGTGGAAAACCCATAAATAGTTTAACTTGCAGTAACGGATGTCAGCAAGTTCGGCGAGGGTAATCAGGAAATTCGATTACTCCCAATGATGCACCTTTTCGGACTTGCCCATTCACGACTTTTGCTGAGATGCTGTGTTTGGTAAAGAGGGAGATTTCCTATGCCAAAAATGAAGCTACTTCCAATCATGATATTCGCGTTTGCTGCTGGTTCATTACTAGCGCAGAGCCCATCGAGCGCACCGCCTGGCGGTTCCGCACCTACGATGCGTAATGGCCGAGGCGGGGGGTGCTGGCAGCAAGCGGGAATCTCGCCCTCCGTGGCCCAGCAAGGCCGGGAAATTGAGCGCAACCTCCACTCCCAAGTGATGTCAGTATGTGCGGATACGTCTTTGAGTCAGGAACAAAAGCGTGAGCAGATTCATCAACTGCGGGAGCAATCCTTAGGGCAAGTTCGCAGCTTGGTTACGGAACAACAAGCAGAAGCCTACAAGTCGTGTTTTGAGCGGCGGCACGGTGGACGCATGATGAATGGCCGTAATAATCCGTGTGAAGAAATGCAGCAACGAGAACCGTCAAGTACGCAGCCGTCGAATGGATCGGATGCCCGGCCGCAATATTAGCAATCAGGAACGGTGATTTGCTGCGTACGGCGAAACCGCCTCGGTCACCGAGGCATTGGGACGTCGTTGTGGCTGGTTACTCTCAGGTTCCGCAGATGGACGTTGCTCCAGAGTGCCCAAGATCGGGAAATCGTCAAATCCACTAATGCCACTCTGCGCGAAGCCGTGCCGGCAGATTGCGTCCATAAACTGAAGTTGAAGCGGACTGAGAACTTTCACGGGAAGGGTCTGGAAGTTTCGGAATATCCAGAGCAAGTAAAGTCGTTGAAAAAAAGAAGGCTTGAGATAACGCGGACCCAGGGGTGTGAGCACCCGAAGCACCCCGTCCGATAGCTTTTCCATCCACATATCCAAATCACCCTAAACTCTGAGGTTAATACTTTTCACCCACAGCAATTCAAGGGCCGAATTATTGCACTAATTGTGCTGCATGTCCAAAGGAATTTTTAAATTATTCAAAAAATATCAGCATTGGGTGTCGGGAGGGGGTTTGGCTTCAGGGATTTGCACAACTGCAATCCATAAGACGCAGCTTCAGCCGGTGATTTCGGGTAATAACTGCATGCCAGTGATTTGTGCGGCTACGCCGAAATTACCTTCATTCTGACTGGTCTCCACCCGGACCACCGAGGCCTGGCAGCAAACCCAACGCTTATCCCCCTGCGTGAGTTCGGGCGGCAGAATTAAGACCATCTCAAGATTGCTGCCGGCAGTGATTTTACTTTGCGTGTAAAGGAATATTCCGCCTGCGTTCAAATCTCGCGTATGACCGCTTGTTTGCAGAGATCCATCCTGCGAATGAATCGCTACTGGAATACGAACCGCGATGCGCTGCGTTGAACGTCGCTCGGTGTTGATTTCCATCAGGGATAGGGAGATTAACACATTCTGCGCCGCCGTCAAGAGGCTTTGCAGCGAAAGTTGCCTGGCAGGTAGTGAATCCACGAAAGGCAACATCGTTTAGCATGAGTTGGTGAAAAAGACGGCTCAGCGTGTCGGATTGGCGCGCGCACTTTCCAAGTTGGGGTATTGTTCACGTTCGCAAGCGGCGGAGCTTATCCAGGATGCGCAAGTTCGTTTAAACGGGAAAATATGCCTGAACCCCGAGACTCCAACCAGCCTCCTGAAAGATCGAATTGAGGTGCGGGATAGGAGAATTTTCGGGGCTGAGAAGGTCTATTTCATGTTGAACAAACCACGCGGCATTGTAACCACAGCGTCGGATGAGAAGAATCGGGAGATTGTTTACAACTTATTACCCAAAGACTTGCCATGGGTTGCCCCAGTTGGGCGGTTAGACAAGGCCAGCGAAGGTTTGCTGTTACTGACCAATGATTCCGCTTGGGCGGATCGGATTACTTCACCGGGAACGCATCTCGAAAAAACTTACCACGTACAAGTAGATACCGTAGCTTCCACCGGTTTGTTGAATTCGATGATGGAGGGCAAGCTATGTGGCAGCGAAATCTTGAAAGTAAAAAAGTCGAGGCTACTGCGTAGCGGGAAGAGCAACAGTTGGATTGAAGTCGTGTTAGATGAGGGCAGAAACCGGCACATCCGGCGTTTATTAGAGGAGCTCGATGTTTCCGTGTTGCGTTTAGTACGGGTCGCGATCGGCTCGCTGCCGTTAGGCGAGCTTGCGAAGGGAAAGTTCCGTGCTTTGACCCTGAAAGAGAAGAAGTCAATTGATCGGGAGATTCAATCGAACGAGAAACCGTAAGGAAAAGGCTAACCTTTTGCGGTAGACATAAAGTCTCGTTTGGCGGCAATTTCACTGGCCAACTTCAATTGCTTCAAATCGCTATCCGTAAAATCCGGGCCGGCCGAAGTGATGCTGAACCCTTTGCGGCAAATTTGTATAACTCCGAGTACTCTACCTTGCGGATTCAGGATGGGCGCGGACATCAATTTCTGAATACCTGAAGCCGTTTCTTCGACGATTTCTTTTTCTTCCGATTCACCCATTTTTACGCTTTCAAAAATGCGAGCGTGATTCACTTTTGTGAAATTGTTAAATATCTCAAATTTCTTGGTAGTTGCTGTGTGAGCCGCAATCGCGGTCGAACTAGAAACGGGAATCGCGCCGGCTATTTTTAGCTCGGCAGGGTAAAGAAAATTAAGGAGTGAGCGATCCAACCGCAACATGGCAACTTCTTTGGGGCGGACAGCGAAAAGTTTGGCTAAAGCCACGCAGAACTTATCAGGTGTTGTGGCTTGTTCCAGCACGTATTCCACGGAGCGGTTTGACGCTACCGCCGTTGCTGCGCCCTGAGAGTTATTTCCTGAAGTTGGCATTCGATCGCGTTCTCACCCGCTGAAAATCTGTCCCGTGTTGCACTACCATGTTCTGTGCTGGCAGCGGTTACGGCAAGTTACGAAGGTACTTCAAATGTTTACCTAGTCTTTCACCAGGGGAAAATTTTTCTCCCGCCACTCGCGAATGCCGCCGTCCATCGAGAGCACATTGGTGTAACCCATTTTCTGCAGATTATCCGCAGCCAGAGCCGAGCGAAAGCCGCCCCCGCAATATAGAACGAGCGGCGCATTTAAGTCGGGCACACGATCTTCAATGTCTCGCTCGATGATGCCTTTGCCCAAATGGATTGCTGTGGGGAGATGGTCTTTCGCAAATTCGCTTTCCTCGCGCACGTCCACCAAAATGAATTTATCCTTGTTGTCGAGCCGTTGTTTGATGGCGTCAATGGTTGTTTCTTTTACGCGCTTTTTGGCATCATTCACGATATTTAAAAATCGCGGAGCATGTTTCATATTTTTCCTCCCAGCAGTGAACATTCTAGAGCAACTTAGAGTGAAATTTGACCGTCCGTGCTAGACTCCGTTTTCCTGCTGATATTTCATGACCAAACTCAATTATCTATCTGCTACAGCCATGGCCGAAAAGACGCGGCATCGTGAAATCTCTTGCACCGAACTCGTCGAGGTTCACTTAGAGGACATTGAACGACTCAATCCGAAGTTGAATGCATTCATAAAAGTGGGTGCCGAAGGCGCACGGCGGCAAGCGCTTTTTGCGGAAGGACAGCTGGAGTCGGATCGAGTTGCAGGTCCATTGCATGGAGTGCCTATCAGTATCAAAAGCTCAATCGAAGTTGCAGGAATGCCGTTCGAAGTTGGAACAAAACTCAGGCAAGGAACGATTGGAGAAAAAGATGCACCGTTAGTTCAGCGTTTGCGAGACGCTGGTGCAGTCATTCTTGGCGTTACGAATACGCCTGAACTCCTGATGGCGTGGGAAACGGACAATCTTCTTCATGGGCGCACGAATAATCCCTGGAGTCTCGTGCATACAGCTGGTGGTTCAAGCGGCGGCGAAGCCGCAGCGATTGCGGCGGGTCTTTCTGCCGGAGGAGTCGGCAGCGACGGCGGCGGATCTATTCGTATCCCTGCACATTTTTGTGGAATTTGTGGATTGAAACCGACTCCGGGGCGCATTCCGGCCACTGGACATTTTCCTCAGTCCGTTGGGCCGTTCGCTTTGCTCGGCGTAGTCGGTCCCATGGCGCGGACCGTCGCAGATTTGAAATTGCTGTTTGAAGTAATGCAAGGGGCTGATGACGGGGATCCTTCTGCTGCTCCTATACCTGTGCGATGGCCAAAACCTGGTGAGCTAGACAAAATTCGAATAGGGTATTTCGAAGATGATGGGCGTACACCAGTCACAAAAGAGACACATGAAGCTGTTAAAACGGCCGCCAATGGATTGAGCCGAGCGGGATTTCGTGTCGAACAGTTTCGTCCAGAAGGCTTGGAGCGCGCCCGTAAGGTTTGGTGGCAATTCTTTGGCATTGCAGGGGGCATGTTGCTTGCGCCCATGCTCAAGGGGCGTGAATTGGACCTTAGCCCAATCTTGCGCCAATTTTGCGATTGGGTTGCGGCCGAGCCACCCCATACCGGGGATTCGTTACTCCATGCCTGGACGCAGCGCGATGTTGTCCGTATGGAAGTTTTCCGGCAAATGCGGGAGTATCCCATTATCGTTTGTCCCGTCGCGTCAGTTCCAGCGTTCAAACATTGGGAACGCGAATGGGAAGTCGAAGGTAAGACGGTCAAATACCTCGATGCCTGGAGCTATTGCGAATGGTTTAATTTGCTTGGCATGCCTTCAGTGGTAGTTCCCACTGGCAATTCAAAAGAAGGATTGCCAATTGGTGTGCAGGTTGTCGGGCTTCCGTGGCAGGAGGAAATCGTCCTGTCGGTGGCAGAATTGCTAGAACGTGAGACTGGCGGTTGGCGGGTTCCTTCTGAATCGGCCTGACAGCGTCTAATACTTTTATACTGTTGCCTCTAAATTCGATACCAAATAGCCTAAGTCGAAGCGCCTTTCAATGTTGAATCAGAGAACAACCGCCGTTCGTACATATCCTCGCCTCATTCCAGCCCTCTTTATATTTCTCGTGGTGTCGGCTGCATATCTCTACACGTTTCCGCAGGCGAATGTTCTTTATGCGGGCGTGGTTCTTCTTCACGCTTTAGCAGGCGCCATTGTCGCGTTGCTTTTGGCAATCTATCTTTTCCGCATATTTCGTGATGCCACTCCGTTGGGGCGGGCTGGATGGCTGCTTCTTCTCAGCGGTGCAATTGTTGGCATTCTTCTCGTTAAAATTGGTACGCCACGCGCTGAATGGAAATGGCTTTATGCGCACATTCTGATTTCGCTAGCGGGCGCAGGAATTTTGTTTTCGGAATGGCTCGGAAGAAGGGAATCTCATCCGGTCGCGGCATCGCTGGCGAGAGCCGGAGTTGCCCTGTTGGTGCTGACTGCCCTGGGTTTCGGCGCACACTATCTCCGTCAATCGCGCTGGCAGAACCATTCGCGCATCGAGAATCCTAAAATGCCTCCTGCTGAGATGGCAGATGAGGGTGACGGATCGAACGGAGCTTTCTTTCCCAGTTCGGCGCAGGTGCTTGGCGGACAAAAAATCCCCAGTGAATATTTCATGGAGTCGGACTCCTGCCAGCGATGCCATCAGGATATCTACCAGCAATGGTTTAGTTCAATGCACCACTTTTCATCCTTCAATAATCAGTGGTATCGCAAGAGCATTGAATACATGCAGGACACCATCGGCACCAAGCCCTCCAAATGGTGCGCAGGATGCCATGACCCGGCTCTACTCTACAGTGGCAAGATGGATACTCCCATAAAACAAATTGTCCACACGCCCGCCGCGCAAGCGGGACTTGGCTGCATGATGTGCCATTCGATTTCCAGCGTTAAAAGCACGATGGGCCAGGCAGATTTTTATCTGGAGTATCCCAAGCTGCATGAGTTGGCTGCGAGTAAGAATCCTGTCGTGCGTACGTTGCATGATTTCTTGGTGAAGTTGAATCCGGAACCGCATCGCCGGGTTTTTCTCAAGCCGTTTATGCGTGATCAAACTGCCGAGTTTTGTTCGAGCTGTCACAAAGTGCATCTCGATGTTCCAGTGAACCACTATCGCTGGTTCCGTGGATTCAACGAATACGACAACTGGCAGGCGAGTGGTGTATCGGGTCAGGGAGCACGGTCGTTTTATTATCCGGCGAAGCCTTCACAGTGTGCCGATTGCCATATGCCGCTTACGCACTCCGGAGATGCCGGTAATATTGGTGGGTTTGTTCATTCGCACCGTTTCCCGGGTGCGAACACCGCTGTTCCTATTGCGAACGAAGATGAACAGCAGCTTAAGCTCACAGAAGATTTTCTGAAGGACAAGAAGTTGAGCGTAGATATTTTTGCGCTCACCCCGGAATCTGCCGAAGTTAAATCAGGCACGGCAAGCCAGGCGGATCTGTCAACCACATTTGCCGTAGGGGAAGAGGCCGAGACCAAGATTACTCCGGCAACAGAAACTGAAACTATGCCAGTCACTGCACCTTTAAATCGAGCGAATGCGACGGTACGCCGCGGCGATACGGTTCGCGTGGAAGTGGTCGTCCGCACAAAAACTGTTGGCCATTTTTTCCCCGGCGGAACTGTGGATGCATACGACACCTGGCTTGAACTCAAAGCTACCGACGACAAAAATCAGACAATTTTTTGGAGCGGTAAGGTCGAAGATGATGGCAAGGGCCCAGTCGAAAAAGGCGCTCACTTCTATCGGTCGTTGCAGGTTGACGCTCATGGAAATCCCATCAACAAACGCAATGCCTGGTCCACGCGAGCGGTTGTCTATGTACGTTTAATTCCGCCCGGGGCCGCCGATACAGTCCACTATCGTCTGCACATTCCGGAGAATGTGGGCAATAAAATTACTCTCCACGCTCGCCTTTGCTATCGCAAATTCGCGTGGTGGAATACGCAATTTGCATTTGCAGGGTCTCCTCAAGGATCGGATTCGGCCGCCACACCGAATTTTGACGATCGCAATTTTACTTTTACGGCGCCGCTCGCGGGTGTCTCGGCTAAAAAAGAAGCAATTCCCGATGTGCCGATCGTCGCAGTTGCAGAAAACGAAGTGTCGTTGAATGTCGCGCCGCGCAATGCTCCGCTGCCAAAACCGGAACTAACGCTGCAAAAAAACGATTGGCAGCGCTGGAATGATTATGGCATCGGATTGTTTCTTCAGGGAGATCTGAAAGGCGCCGCCGCAGCGTTTGCAAAGATTACGGAAATCGATCCCAGCAATCCCGACGGATGGGTCAACATTGGTCGTTGTGCGGTGCAGGAAGGCGATATGCCGCACGCCCGGACGATGCTCGAAAAAGCGCTTGCAATCAATCCTAATCTCGCCCGTGCTCACTACTTCTACGCGCGCGTCCTGCGCAGTGATGGCGATTACGACGGCGCAGCTAATCATTTGCGCCAGGTTTTGACACAATACCCGCGAGATCGTGTCGCGTTGAACGATCTTGGGCGCATATTGTTTTTACAGCGCAAATATGCAGAAGCGGTGGCTGCGTTGGATAAAGTTTTGGAAGTTGATCCTGAAGACTTGCAAGCCCACTACAACCTGATGCTCTGCTATCGCGGATTAGGCAATAACAAAATGGCCAGTGAGCATGAAGAGCGCTATTTACGTTTCAAGGCAGATGAATCAGCGCAGGCTATCACAGGACCATATCGTCAATTGCATCCTGAAGACAACAACGAACGGCAAGCGATTCACGAACATGTTTCCGTTCCTTTGACCGGACAAACTCGAGTAAACACTGCCCGCCTGGGGACGTCAGCTGCCGGTCGTCCAGTCGAGCATAACCCGGCAGAAATCACAGCTCACATCGGAGCCGCTCATTAATGCGCACATTCTTGTTGATTTTCACATTGAGTTCTCTATATGTTGCCGCCCAACAAATTCAATTCCGCGACATCACCGCCCAGGCTGGAATCCACTTCATTCATAACAACGGAGCTTTCGGCAAGAAATATCTCCCCGAAACCATGGGGCCGGGGTGCGCTTTTATTGATTACGATAACGACGGCTGGCCTGACATCCTTCTCATTAACGGTGAGAACTGGCCCGGTCATGCCGGCGCAGCTACTACGCCAAAGCTGTACCACAACAATCACGACGGCACATTTACCGATGTAACCCGCAAAGCTGGGTTGGGTGTTTCCATGTACGGTATGGGTGCCACAATAGGCGACTACGACAACGACGGTTTCGATGACATTTTTATCAGCGCGCTCGGCCAGAGCCGTCTTTTTCATAACAATGGAAACGGGACATTTACTGATGTAACCAAGTCTGCTGGGCTCGAAGGCACGCTTGGCTTCTCCACCAGCGCCGCCTGGGTGGATTACGATCGCGATGGCAAACTTGACCTCGTAGTCGCCAATTACGTGGATTGGTCCGAGAAAGGCGATCTTTACTGCACCATTGACGGCGCGCACAAGTCTTATTGCACACCTGAATCCTACAAAGGCAGCTCGGCCCGCCTTTGGCACAACCTCGGCAACGGTAAGTTTGAAGACGCCACGCAAAAAGCGAAATTCTATGATCCGACATCGAAGAGTCTGGGCGTAGTAGTCTTCGATCTTGATGGTGACGGTTGGCCTGACATTCTTCTCGCCAACGATACTCAGCCCAACAAGCTATATATAAACCAGCATGATGGAACATTCGTGGAGAAGGGCGTGTCCGCGGGAATTGCATTCAGTGAAGACGGCGTCGCTCGTGCCGGCATGGGTGTGGATGCCGCTGACTACGACCGCTCAGGCAAACCCAGTCTCATCATTACGAATTTTGCCAACCAGATGCTTTCGCTCTATCACAATGAAGGCAACGGCCTCTTTGTGGACTACGCCCCCGCATCCGAAGTCGGCCGCGCGACATTGGTTACTCTAGGCTTTGGCTGTTTTTTCTTTGATTACGATAACGACGGCTGGCAGGATATCTTCGTCGCCGACGGCCATATTGAAGATGCGATTGAACGCGTTCAGAAACGAGTGCACTACGCCGAGCCGCCGCATCTTTTCCGCAACCTTGGTTCGGGCAAGTTTCAAGAAGTTACGCAATCTGTCGGCACGGACTTTGCCAGCCCAAAAGTAGCTCGCGGCGCGGCATACGCCGACATAGACGACGATGGATTTCTCGATGTGCTACTTACCACCAACGCTGGCCGCGCCTATCTATATCATAGCCAGAATGGGACAAATCGCAGCCTTCGTGTCAAGCTTGTCGGGACAAAATCTAATCGCGATGGTATCGGAGCCAATGTTCGCGTGGTTTCCGGAAAAGACGATCAGAACAAGAGCGTCCACAGCGGATCGAGTTATCTTTCGCAAAGCGAGCTAACATTGACCTTCGGCATGGGAAGCTCAGTTAAAGCCGATTCTATCGAGATCAAATGGCCTAGCGGACAAGTGGATAAGCTTTCCAATATCAATGCCGGACAGACCATAACGGTGCAGGAGGGTAAAGGTGTAATTGCGGCGCGCACATACAGCAAAACCTGGCAATGATGCGGAATTTTCTCAATAGTCAAATTCGATTGCAGCCCCATGCTTGATATTCACGGTCTGTGTTTAAATCCTCTTGTGAATCTCCATACTGCCGTCCGGATCTGGATTGCTGTTTTCTCGATCAGTTTGTGTGCGGCCGCCCAAACGAATCCCACTGAAGCTGCTCGTCTCAATAACCTTGGCGCGGGATACATGAATCAGCAGGCATTTGAAAAAGGCCTGCATCTCTTTGAGCAGGCCTCAAAACTCGATCCCAATCTTCAAATCGCGAAGCTCAATCAAGGTATTGCTCTACTCAACATCGGCGAGCTGGATCCCGCACAGCAGATCCTTGAAACTACCGCAAAAGAAAATCCGAAAGACCCCTACGCTTGGTACAATCTCGGACTACTCTACAAAAACAGCAATTCGCCAGATCGTGCAGTAGATGCATTCCTTCACGTCATCGAAATTGATTCCGCCGATCCTGACGTCTGGTATTTCCTCGGTTCTGTGTATGCTCAGCTCAAGCAATTTCCTCAGGCCATTGATTCTTATAATCACGCGCTCAAATTGAATCCATATCATGCTTCTTCGCAATTTGGATTGGCGCGGGCTTATCAACAATCCGGAGATCAAGCCAAAGCTAAAGAAGGTTTAGAGCGTTTCCAATACTTTACGCAGAAAAAACTGGGCACGCCCATTAGCCTCGCCTACGGAGAGCAGGGCAAATATTCACTTGCTGAACAATCTGCTGCTGCGCCGCAAAAAGTTCCGCCACAAATTCCCGTGCGATTTGTCGATGTCACCGCTGAGGCTGGACTTGGTTTTAAGTCTTCAAACAAAGCTAACGATCTGGCGGGATCTCTCGGGCCCGGTGCTTGCGTCTTCGACTATGACGGCGATGGCAAGCCGGACATTTTTCTCGCTGATAACGGCCCGCAGGGCGGCATGGCGCTATATCACAATCTAGGCAATGGGAAGTTTGAAGATGTAACGAAAAAAGCCGGACTCGATCCTTCGCTTCACGCCATTGCTTGCACTGCTGGAGATTACGACAATGACGGCGCGACAGATCTGGTAATCGGTTTGAGCGACCGCATTATGCTTCTACATAACGAGAAGAACGGAATGTTAAAAGATGTCACAGGCTCTGCCGGAATCACATTTGTTGTGAGTGGCCCTGTATTCAATTTGGGCGTGACTTTTGTGGATTACGATCACGACGGCGATCTGGATCTGCTCGTATCTCAATATCTGAACGACTCTGCATTTGATCCATGGACACAACGAGATAAATCGCATCCCGCGCATGGCGTTCCTGCCATGGGAAAGATGTGGAGAAACAACGGCAACGGAACATTCACCGATGTAAGCGATGTGGTGGGACTCGATGTAGGTCCGAACATATCGGCAATCGCGACCGACTTCAACAACGACCGCGCTGTAGATCTCGTGCAGACTGGTTTCCAGCTAACCTACACTGTTATGGGGAATCCGCGCGAAGGAAAATTCATCCCGGTGGAATTTAAAGCTGGTGCGATGTACCCAACAGTTGGAGTGACAGCACTGGACTTTAACCATGATGGATGGATAGATTTGGCTTTCACACACGTCAACGGGGAAGTCGGCGTGCCGGCCCTGAGTGTGCTTCGCAATAAGCAAGGAAAAGACCTAGAGAACGTGACATTCCCCGCGACCAGTTGGGTTCGCGCCTTCGGCCTCGCCGCTCTCGACTACGACAACGATGGCTGGGTTGATCTCGCCGCCGTTGGTGAAACCAAAGATGGCAAAGGTGAAGTCCGTCTCTTCCGGAATCTCGGTCCCGACGGATGGAAAGACGTTACAGCCGACGTTGGTCTCGACAAAATCATCCTCAAAGACCCGCGCTCGATTGCCACGGCTGACTTCGACGGGGATGGCACGACAGATCTTCTCATCACGCAAAATCATGGGCCAGCAGTGTTGCTAAAGAATGTCGGTGCCAACAAAAATCACTGGCTGCGTTTGTCGCTGAAAGGGCTTAACGACAACAAAAGTGCCATCGGGACAAAAGTCGAAGTCTTTTCCGGCGGCAATCGCCAGAAATATGAAATCTACGGATCGAATGGTTATCTTGGCCAGAACTCCACTGATATCGTTATCGGTCTAGGCCAGGAAAAACAAGCCGATGTTGTCCGCATGCTATGGCCAACAGGTGTTTTGCAGGATGAAGTCGAAATTGCCGCTGATCAAACGGAATCCATCACCGAGATTGACCGGCGAGGTAGTTCTTGTCCTACGCTTTTCGCCTGGGACGGAAAAGCTTATACACTCGTCGCCGACATGCTCGGTGCAGGAGCAATCGGCCATTGGGTTGCGCCTGACGAGCGAAATATTGCGCGTCCAGTCGAATACGTGAAACTCGATCGTTCGCTCCAGCCCAAAGACGGCAAACTGAGCTTCCGTTTCATGGAGCCGCTCGAGGAAGCGGTTTATCTCGATCGCGTACGCCTATTGGCGGTTGATCACCCTGCTGCGCTAAATGTTTATCCCAACGAGTACTTCGCTTCCAATCCGCCCTATCCGCCGTTCAAAGTTATCTTCAGCCGGGACGCACACCCACCCGTTGCAGCGGTGGACGATCACGGCCACGACGTTCTTCCCAATCTCTTGGCGCACAATTTCATCGGTGATTTTAAAGTCTTGCAGTTCTCCGGCTTCACAGAACCGCATTCGCTCGAACTTGATCTAGGCAAAGATTATGACGGGGGGCCGCTCTGGTTGCTCATGCACGGCGAAATCGAATATTTCACCGCGACTAGCATGTACGCTGCCAGTCAGGCTGGGCTCGAGCCGATCGCGCCATACGTCGAGGCGCTAAATGCAGAGGGTAAGTGGGTTCGCCTTATTGATGACCTCGGCTTTCCCGCCGGTGGTCCGCGCACGATGACCGCCGATCTTTCTGGTAAGCTGCCCATGGGCGCGCGGCATCTTCGAATCACGACAAATCTTCAAATTTATTGGGACAGCATCCTGATAAGTAGGACAAAACAAGAGCAGCCAGCACAGGTGACCGACGTTCCGCTCGCCCGTGCCGATCTCGACTTCCATGGCTTCCCCCGGAAAATCGAAAACCAACCTCCGGGGAATGTCGCGTATATCTATGAGCAAGCCAGCGCTACAGGCCCGTACTCCCGCCCGGCCGGAAATTACACGCGCTACGGCGACGTGCTCCCATTGCTAACCAATCTCGACGACCGCCTCGCCGTCTTCGGTTCGGGAGACGAAATCAAACTCGATTTTGATCCTTCGAATCTACCCCCCGTGCCCTCCGGCTGGACACGCGACTATTTCTTCGCCGCTGAAGGCTACGAAAAAGATATGGATTTCTATGCCTTCGACTTTGATCGCGTGACGCCTCTGCCCTATGCCGCCATGAAGAACTATCCTCCGCAGCAAATGTTCCCACTCGATGCATCACATCTCGATTATTTACTCGAATACAACACACGTTATATGTCTGGTCATGAAGCGCCGGGATTCGCTTTTGACTATCAGAAATAAAAACGTGCGTGACGTAAACGCCTCCGCCCCCGCAAATATTAGTTCCGGCGTGACGCTCTGTGTTTCCTTATGTCCCAATTTCGAAATCTCGCTTCCTAACTACTTTGTTTTCAGCTCATATGAAGACTTAGAGTAACCATCCTGCTCCTCGGGGGTAATTTGTCCGCCCTCCGTCGTCCACGTATAACTCCATCAGTCCATGACTTGCCACCAAACGGAGAATTAATGCGTCAGCTTATTCTTGTCCTCGCAGTGTTTACAGGCGTTGCGGCGTCATTCGCACAGACCACTCGCACCGCTACGCACCTCGTGCCAACCGGTAAGGGCTGGGCTGTTTCCGTTCCCATGGACCACGCTGAATTTGCGCCCGATATCGTCAAAACTGGCAACGGCATCCTTTACCATGGCGGCCCGGTCATGCATGGCAGCCCGGTGCACGCCTATTTCATCTGGTATGGCAATTGGACGAACGGGCCCAAGACTTCGGATCATGAAGACACCGTCAACCTGATACACACATTATTTGGGCCAACTCACGGCATGGGAGGTTCCTCCTACTTCAAAATTACAACTACATACGGAGATGCAACTGGTAACGCGAGCGGCAATCTTGATGAATTGGCCTCGGTGACCAATAGCTATAGCCGCGGAAAACAGCTTACCGACGCCGATGTGCAGGTCGTTGTTTTGCATGCCATCAGTAGCGGATTGCCCAAAGACGGCAATGCCATCTACTTCGTATTGACTTCGTCGGATGTAGCCGAGACTTCAGGTTTCTGCACTCGATATTGCGGTTGGCACAATCACGTGAACCTCGAGGGGACGGACATCAAATATGCTTTTGTCGGCAATCCTGATCGTTGTCCATCGGCTTGCGAAGCGCAGAGCCAAAGCCCGAACGGTGACAGCGGGGCTGATGGCATGGTATCCATCATGTCGCACGAGGCTGTCGAAACCGTCATCGATCCTGACCTGAACGCTTGATACGACGCGCAGGGAAACGAAGTGGGCGATAAGTGCGCCTGGAAATTTGGTCCGTACAAGAGTCTTGCTGGACACGGCGTCTACAACGAAACCTTCGGTACCTACAACTGGCTCATTCAAATGGAATGGGAAAACACTCGCGGTGGCGGCTGTGATCAGGCTCTCGGGGGCAAGTTTTACAACCAATAGCCGCGGGAACCGATGTTCTCACCACGCAAAATTGTCACTCACTAAATCGTTTTAATCTTGACACTTTATAGTCATCCGTAATCCAATAACACGCGGATGGAAACCACGAACGCCTCTGCACCCCGCCTTCGCCGCTCCCTGACTCTTTGGGATCTCATTCTTTACGGCATCATTGTCATACAACCGGTCGCGCCTATGTCTGTGTTTGGCGTGCTCAGCGACCGTGGACGCGGCCATGTTGTCACCACCATTCTCATTGCCATGGTCGCCATGCTATTTACGGCAATCAGCTATGGCCGCATGGCGCGTGCCTATCCCAGTGCCGGTTCGGCTTTTACTTATGTTGGGCAGGAGATTAACCCCGCACTCGGCTACGTCACAGGTTGGTCTATGGTGATGGACTATATGCTCAATCCCATCATCTGCATTATTTGGTGCAGCCAGCAAGCGCATGTTTTTGCCCCGGGTGTGGCGTACTGGGTCTGGGCTATCTTTTTTGCTGCGGTCTTTACGGGATTGAATATCCAGGGTGTCAAGACTTCTGCTCGGGTGAATACAGGCCTAGCGATGGGCATGGGCGTGGTCATTGCCATCTTCTTTGTCGCAGCTGCACGTTATATCTTTGGCCATCCACACGGCGATGCTGCGTTCTTCACGCGTCCTTTCTACGATCCCTCCATGTGGAATACGCGTGCCGTACTTGGCGGAACATCGATTGCTGTACTGACTTACATCGGGTTTGATGGCATCTCGACGCTCTCAGAAGAGGCCGAGAATCCACGCCGCAATATTCTGCTCGCCACGGTTTTCACTTGCGTTGTCATTGGAATTTTATCGGCTATTCAGGTGTATGCTGCGCAATTGATCTGGCCCGCTTCTCAGCCGTTTCCGGATATTGACACGGCATTCGTTCATGTCGCCGCGCGTGCGTGGCGGCCGCTTTTTGCCATCGTAGGATTTACGTTGTTAGTAGCTAATTTTGGTTCTGGTATGGGTGCTCAGCTTGGCGCCGCGCGTCTGCTTTATGGCATGGGAAGGAGCAGCGCGCTGCCAAAATCTTTTTTCGGTGCTGTAGACCCCAAACGGCATGTGCCAAGAAACAACGTAATTTTTGTAGGACTGATTGCGCTCATTGGTGCATTCGTTATTAGCTACGGGTTGGGGGCGGAGATGCTCAACTTCGGCGCTCTCATTGCGTTCATGGGAGTGAACGCAGCAGCCTTCGTGCGTTATTACATCCGGAGCGATGAAAAGAAACTGACCAATCTCATTCCACCCGTCCTCGGATTTTTTATCTGTTTGCTTTTGTGGCTCAATCTCAGCCGCCCGGCCAAAATCGCTGGAGTCATTTGGATGGCTGTTGGTATCGCCGTCGGCGCGTGGAAAACTAAAGGCTTCCGGGGCAACCTGATTGATTTCGAATTGCCGGCGGATGAGTAGAGAAAGATTCCATGCTTGCCGCAAACAAAGTCATCGCGTTTGTTCCCACCAAAGATCCTGCGAAGGCGCGAGCGTTCTATGAAGGAGTGCTAGGGCTGCGCTTCATCAAAGACGACGGCTTCGCGCTGGTGCTGGATGCCAATGGAATTATGGTGCGTATCGCCAAAGCTGATTTCAAACCCGCGCCGTTCACAATCTTGGGCTGGCAGGTTTCCAGAATCGAAAATGTAGTTGCGGACATGAGCAAGAAAGGGGTTCATTTCGAGCGCTTCGGCTTTTTCCAACAGGATGAACTTGGCATCTGGATCGCCCCTGGGGGAGACAAAGTTGCATGGTTTAAAGACCCCGACGGCAATATGCTGTCTGTATCGGAGCACGTCTAGCCGCAATTCTTTTATTCCACGTTCCAGCCGCTGACTTCGATGGCCGGCTTTGCAGCGCCCAGCTGCGATGCGCGATATGTTGCAGTGATTTCGCGCTTCTCGCCGGGGAGCAGGGAAATGTAGTTGTCCTGCCAGATCACTGGGAGAATTTCCTCTCCGCTTTTGCCCTTGACAACCTTGAGCCGCACAAAGAATGCGAGGCTCTTGCTAGGGTTCTCGATGGTCACATGGGTCACCGCGTCTTGGTTTTTATGCTCGGTGCGATCGCTGACTTTTAGTTTTATTTTGGGCAGTTGGGAGAGCGCAGTGAAATCGGCGTAGGAAGCCGTCGGCGTGGTGTACCAATTGGAGTTCGCCCAATCAATAGTTTCCGGCTTAGTGGACAGCCAGTAGAAGTTCGATCCCACGACTTTGCCGCTTGCATCCCGCAGGCGCAGGTCTAAGAAGTAAGTCGAGCTCAGACCTTGGATATCCGGAATCGCCACAATTTTCTGTGTGCTGTCAGCCAGTGCATCGAGCGTACCTTCGTGGTAGAACTTCTCAGTCATATCGAGATTCAGCACGCGCGTAGTTAATTTGAGTCCCTTGGCGTCTGTGTATTGACTGCTGACGACATAAATCCAGTGATCGTCGTATCCATAGATAGGATGCAGCGGCTCCATCGCTGTCTTCGCACCGAAATAAGTCCCCCCGGGACGGAGATAGTAGTCGTACAAGTGCCAGATCATGGAAGGCCAGGCGTTATTCAGCATCCATTGGATGATGCCGGTGGATGCGTATTTATTGCGGCTGTAGGCCTCGAACATGGCGCGAATGCCCTCATAGCCTATGGCCTGAGATTTGAGCGCGTAGTCATCTACGTTACTGGCCACCCCGTAGCGGGCATCAATCGCATTGGTGAAGACATGGAGGTCTTTGAAGACGCCGCCACCCGCGTGGTAGTTCCATACGTCGTCGATCGGCCACATGTGATCTTTGCCGACCATGGCGCGAATGCTTTCAATCGGCGGAACGGCTGGACCGGGGCTGGTTTCAGAGTTGAAGCCATGTGCTCCGCCGCAGCCACCCTGATTGCAGTCCTTATGTGACGACCTGGTGTTGAGCGAATCTTCCTGCCAATAGCTTGGCGCGACGTATTCATATGGGCCGGACATTTTTACACCGCTAACGCCGGTGATCGTGGTTGTTTTAGCAGTCGCCGATGAAACAATCGGGTTCGGCCAGAGCAAGTCGCTTTCAACTTTCAGATACATTTGCTCGACATCAGGCGGGGGCGGATTATCGCTGCCATTGAGCCACATCACGAGACTCGGATGCGAACGCAATCGATAGATCTGATCGCGTAAGGATTGTTCGGCGATTTTGAAGTCCTGCGGCTTCCAATTCGGCCAATGCTCCCAATGGTCGCAGCAGCACCAGCCAGCCATCACAAGAACGCCTTTGCGATCGGCAAGGTCAAAGAACTCGGGCGTTTCGAGCTTGCCTTCGAGTCGTATCGTATTCAAGCCCATGTCCTGTACGTAACGGAACTGGTCTTCGAGACGCTGCGAATTTTCTCGCAGCAACATGTCGGGCGACCAGCCGCCGCCGCGAATGAGAATCTTCTTTCCATTCACTGAAAAGACACGGCCATTGTTGGCATTGAGTTCCGACGTTATCTGGCGAATACCGAATTGCGTATCTGACGAATCAGAGACCTTACCGCCAGTGATGAATTGCAAATGCAAATTGTGTAGATCGGGCTTGCCCATCTGTGCCGGCCACCACAGCTTTGGATGGTCGAGATTCAACTGTGGAAATTGCTCTGGCGTGAATGTGATGTCTTTCGATTCGTTGGCTTCGAGTTCGACGTTCTGCGAGAACTCGATGTTCTCTATTTTGCCGGTTAGTGCGCCCTTTATTGGCTGATCAGTCGCGTTCTTCAATAATGACGTTACCGTCAGGTGAGCTTTATCGTTCTCCGGTGAATCAACCTTGGATACGACTGTGGGATAACGCAATCCCACCGGCCCGCTTGCCGCGATTTCTACGCTACGCCACAAGCCCATGTTCTTGTCCGGAGGCGCGGGGTTCCAATCCACAAACGTGATAGCAAGGTCATTCTCTGTTGGTGAAAAAACTTCTACGGCCAGCACATTGGTCTTTCCGATTAGGGCTGCGCCGGTGATGTTGAACTCGTAAGTCCGCCACGCTCCAGCGACATCATTCGAATTTGCGATCTGTTTGCCATTGAGCCAGATATTGGCTCGATAGTTGATGCCATTGAATCGCAGCCAAAGCGTCTTACCCTTGTCCGTGGCTGGAATTTCGAAGCTCTTGCGGTACCACCAGGGAATAATGAAGGGGCTGTCCTGTGCCATCGGCTGGTTGGAGAAGTTTGCCCCGATGGGATAGTTCATCCCGGGGAAAGATCGCAAATTCATTCCAAAGTCAGGATTGGGATAGACCTTGTCTTTAACCAGCGCCGCGACGACCGTCGTAGGTACGGAAACCACCCTCCAGTTTTTGGGAATGAATTTGGGAGTGGAGATAGTCGCGCCCGCTTCGTCAACTTTTCCGGAAGATTGCAATTGCCAACCGTCGCGTAGAGAGAGGACGCTGTTGGTGGCCGTTGTGTTGCTTTGGGCAACGGCTGCGAGGTTAAAAAGTGGTAACAGCAAGTAGAAAACCGACAAAACCTGGCAAACCGGGTTGGGAAGTCTCACGCGAGGTCCCTTCGACAATGGATTGTTGGACATGCAGGGTGTCACTCATGAAGGATCGAAAGTGAAAGCCCCGACTGAGTAGATAACACGTTTATTGATACGTTTCAATAGAGCATTTTTTAATAATTCCGTGGAAAAGGCGTGACCGATCAAAAAGCCGCCAAACCTCTCCAAAGTTAGGTTATTAGTTGGTTTATAATAAGATTTTCCGCTTCGCACTCCAGACAATACATTTAGGAAAGCGACTATAAGAACATGATTCGATTTCTGCAAACTCCGGGCCCGCTCAAGAAAATCATTCTTGGCGGAATGTTGCTTGTTATCTGCGCTGCCATGGTGATTACGCTCATTCCGGGCGGTCTTGGATCGAGCCTGGGCCTTGGCACGCCCGGTGCCGGTGTAGTCGCAACTGTGATGGGAGATCCCGTCACTGTAGTCGAGGTACAGCGCGAGGCCAAGGGGATGCTGCAACAGCAATTTCCGCAAGGCGGCGCCCAGATGGAAGCGTTGCTGCCCTACTTTGCCCAGCGTGCAGCTGAGACTTTGATTCAGCAGAAATTGATTGTCAAGGAAGCCCAACATTTGGGGTTTCGCGCCACTGACGATGAAGTCCGCGATGAATTGCAGCATGGCCGCTATGCCAGCGTGTTTTTTCCAAACGGAAATTTTGTCGGTCAGAATGAGTATGAGTCCATTCTGCAACAACACGATTTCACTGTTCCTCTGTTTGAAGATGGTGTGAAAGATCAGATTCTTTTCGATAAGTTGCGCAATTTGATCGGGGGGAGCGCGACGGTTACCGATGCAGACGTGCGGCAGGAATTTGAAAAGCGTAACGTAAAAGTTAAATTTGATTACGCCGTTCTCAGCAAAGATCAAATCGAGAAGGGCATTCATCCTACTGACGTGGAATTGAAAGCATTCTACGACCGCAATCAGGCGAACTATAAAAATTCGATTCCAGAAAAACGCAAGATCGAATACGTCGTACTTGAAAACTCCAAAGTTGCCGATCAGGTGCAGGTTTCGACGGCAGATTTGCAAACTTACTACGACCAACATCGGGACGAATACCGTACCAGCGATCAGGTAAATGTGCGTCATATTTTGATCAAAACGCCACTGCCTGATGCCAGCGGAAAAATTGACGCGAGCGGAGTGGAAACCGCGCGAAAAAAGGCCGAAGACGTTTTAAAGCAAGTGCAGGCTGGCGGCGATTTCGCGAAGTTAGCTGCCCAGTACTCCGAAGACACTGCCAGTGCAAAAAATGGCGGTTCCATCGGTTGGATTGGCCGTGGCCGGACCGTGCCCGAGTTTGAGAAAGCGGCGTTTGCACTTCCCAAAGGCGGCACCAGCGATCTGGTGCAGAGCACTTACGGGTTTCACATCATTCGTGTGGACGACAAACAGGATGCGCATTTGAAGACGCTGAGTGAGGTCCGCGCCCAGATTGAACCAACCTTGAAGCAACAAAAAGTGGCGCAGGCAGTGTCTTCGCAGGCTGATGCCTTACTGGCGCAAGCTCGCAACGAAGGCTTAGAGAAGGCTGCTGCCGCTCGAGGAATGCAGGTCGTGACTACGGATTTCGTCGGCCGAACCGATGCTCTTCCGGGTGTCGGCCTTTCGCAGCAACTCATGGATGCAATTTTCAGCGCGGCCGATAAATCGCCTGCCGACGAAGCTTCGGTAACGCAAGGGGTTGCGATATTTCATGTGCTGGAAATCAGGCCTCCCGCTACGCCGAGTTTCGAAGATGTTAAGAGCAAACTGGAAGATGAATTCAAGACCCAGCAAGCGCAGACTTTGCTTACGCAAAGGACGCAGGAACTTTCAGATCGTGCCAAAGCCGAGCACGATTTGAAAAAAGCTGCCAAAGAATTAGGCGCGACCATGAAAACTAGTGATTTTGTCGCGCCGGATGGCCAGGTTCCCGACATTGGTGGAATGTCGGGCGGGGCGTCCGTCGCTTTTACAATGAAGCCTGGCGACATTAGCGGCCCGATTGACAATGCGAGTAATGGCGTTGTCTTGTCCTTGCTCGAACGGCAAGAACCGACCGACGCCGACTATGCTCAGAAGAAGGACCAGATCCGCGATTCGCTCATGCAAAACAAGCAATCTGAAATATTTGGAATGTTCGTGATGAATCTCCATGACCAAATGGAGAAGTCCGGCAAGATCAAAATTAACCAGGATGAAATGAAGCGATTGACCCGCGCGCAGGGTGGAGAGCAGGGCGAGTAACGCCGCGGCCCGCGCTGTAGCTCACGTACGCTAAATAAGGCCGATGTCATTTCCGCGCGCCACTGGAATACTGCTTCACCCAACTTCTCTGCCGTCGCGCGGCGGCATTGGCGATTTTGGCCCAGCTGCCTATCAATTTGTTGATTTTCTCGCGTCTTCCAAACAGGGGTTGTGGCAGGTATTACCACTCGGGCCACCGGCGCACGGCAACTCTCCATATTCATCAACCTCAGCGTTCGCGGGCAATCCAATTTTAATCAGTCTGGAACGTTTGGCAGAGCGGGGGTGGTTAGAGCCCGGGAGCCTAGATGGGTTGACTGATACCGTCGGCATTGTGCATTACGACAATGTTTTATCGAAGAAGCTGCTGATCCTGTGCGAAGCAGCGAGTCAGTTTTTGCAAAAAGCTTCGGATTGGCCGCGCGCGAGATACGACCAATTTTGCCGGGAGAATGCCTGGTGGCTGGAAGACTTTGCGCTCTACGATGCCTTGCGTGGCCGCTATGAAAAACAGCCGTGGAACCGTTGGCCGCAAGAGTTGGCGCGGCGCGATCCTGATGCCTTACAAAGAGCACGCATGGAGCTCCGTGATGAAATCGCCATCGGGCAAGTCATCCAGTTCTTTTTCTGGGAACAATGGCAGGCCCTACGGCGAGCCTGTGCGCAAAGATCTATTCGCGTTGTCGGCGATATTGCCATTTTTCTAGATTATGACAGTGCCGATGTTTGGTCGCACACAGATTTATATCGCCTTAAGGATGACCTGACGCCAGAGGTGGTTTCTGGAGTCCCTCCGGACGCGTTCAGCGCGACGGGACAGCGCTGGGGCAATCCGCTCTACAACTGGGACATGATGAAGACAAAAGGCTATGAATGGTGGATCCAGCGCTTGCGTTGGGCCATAAAAACATGCGATTACATTCGTCTCGATCATTTTCGCGGTTTTGCCCAGTTCTGGGAGATTCCTGCACAGGAACCGACCGCCATCAATGGCCGTTGGGTTGATGGCCCCTCGGACGATTTGTTTCGTGCTCTGCGCGAATCTCTTGGAACTTTGCCATTTTTCGCAGAAGATTTGGGCGTGATTACTCCCGATGTCGTCGCGTTGCGTGACAGATTGCATGTTCCAGGGATGGCGGTTTTGCAATTTGGATTTGGCGATGTCGGTGCCCATGTGTATTTGCCCCATCGCTTGACAACCGATCGCGTGATCTACACTGGCACGCATGACAACGATACTGTTCTGGGTTGGTGGCAAACCCTTGGCGAGCCGGAACGCAAGGCAGTGGAGTCACTCGTGGGACGCAGCGACGATGGCGTAAATTGGTCACTTATTCGTGCGGCGCAGGGTTCAGTGGCAGACTTGTGCGTCATTCCAATGCAGGATGTGTTGGGCCTGGGTAGCGAGGCGCGTTTAAACATTCCGAGCATGCCGGAAGGGAACTACCGCTGGCGCTTGCAGCCTGATGCAATGACTGCGGCATTAGCGAATCGTTTGGCCAGCCTCGCCGAAATTACAGACAGGCTGCCACAACCGATCGAAGTTTCAGGCGACGAGCAGTTTGCTGCCTGAAAATTCTGTTTTAACATTCCTGCAACAAAGCGGGTTCCCGTCAACCGCTAAGATCGTGTATATACCTTGAACCGGGTGAAATTCATTGTCAGACGCCATCATCCAAGCTCGCGCCGTCGAAAAGTTCTATACCCAGCCTGACGGTAACCGCATTGAGGTCATCGCTCCCACCGATCTAGATGTGTCGGCTGGAAAAATCATTTGCCTTCTGGGACCTTCCGGCTCGGGGAAATCCACGTTTTTGCGAATGTTGACGGGTCTCTCGACTCCCTCATCAGGGGAGGTTCTATGGCATGGCAAACCGGTAGGGAATGAACCACCGAATGTCGCTATTGTTTTCCAGAGCTTTGCCTTGTTCCCTTGGTTAAACGTTCTTCAAAACGTTGAAGCCCCGCTCGAAGCTCGCGGAGTTGCCCCCATCGAACGCAGAAAGCGCGCGTTGAAGACTCTCGATACAGTCGGTCTGGACGGTTTTGAAACCGCCTATCCCAAAGAGCTTTCTGGAGGTATGAAGCAACGGGTAGGTTTTGCCCGCGCTTTGGTTGTAGAACCGGAAGTCTTATTTATGGACGAGCCTTTTTCTGCGCTCGATGTTTTAACGGCTGAAACACTCCGTCGAGAATTACTCGAGTTGTGGCTTAGCAAAAAAATGCCAACCAGTGCAATTTTTGTGGTCACGCACAATATCGAAGAAGCTGTTCTACTTGCCGACCGCGTAATCGTGCTGGGAAAAAATCCTGGGCGCATCCGTTCTGATTTTGAGATTGGCCTGGCCCACCCCCGTGACCGCAAGTCGGGCAAATTCGTGGAATTTGTTGATTACATCTACAAAATCATGACCCAGCCTGATGCGGAGCCGGCGAATGTTCCGGGCCAGGTTCGTCCTGCCTCCACCAAACCGCCCAGACAGAAATATCAAATGCTGCCTCATGCTCGCACGGCAGGCATCAGTGGCCTGCTTGAGATCCTCAACGATGGCGGCGGCCACGATGATCTCTACCGCTTAGCGGAAAAGCTGGCTATGGACGTGGATGATCTTTTGCCGATTATCGAGTCGGCCACGATTCTTGGCTTTGCAACCTTGACCGAAGGTGACGTGCAGATTACTCTGGAGGGAATCGCTTTTGCGGAAGCGGATATTCAGGCGCGCAAGATGTTATTCCGTGAGGCTGCGCTCAAACATGTGGCAATTCTGCAATGCATCGAAAGCGTACTCAAAGCCAAAGCCGATCACTCGATTTCCGATGAATTTTTCCATGACATCCTCGACGAGCATTTCAGCTCGGATGAAGTGGAGCGCCAATTTGAAACCGCGATGAATTGGGGCCGCTATGCCGAGATTTTCGATCATGACCCGCAAAACGCACGGCTGGTATTGAGCGAACCATTGGTGGAAATTCACCCTGCGACGAAGCCATGAAGAAACCTCATGGAACGGCATCACTGACTCCATATCGCTTGTGGTCGTTGCTTCCGCGGTTGGAACCCGCACGACTTCCTGATCTCCTGATGTTTGGCGCGGCCATCGCTTTGTTCTATGGCCTCATCATGGTGGCTCGAACCTGGTTGGGGCCATTTACACCACAGGTTGAAATCTCACGAAGCGCATGGGCTCTGCCGGCTTACGCATGCCTTTCGTTGCTGCGAATTACGATCGCTTATGTTTTGAGCCTTCTTTTTACCTTGGCCTACGGGTATATAGCCGCGTACAACGCAAAAGCAGAACGCTTTATGATTCCGCTACTGGATGTTTTACAGTCCATCCCTGTGTTGAGCTTTCTGCCTGGCGTCATGCTGGCGATGGTGGCGCTCTTTCCCAGCCGGCAATTAGGTGTGGAATTAGGCGCGATCCTGCTGATTTTCACGGGTCAGGTCTGGAATATGGCGTTCAGCTTTTATTCTTCTTTGAAGAGCATTCCGCGTGACATGCGAGAAGCAGCTCGCATTTACGGCTTTAGTTGGTGGCAGAGATTTGTCGAAGTGGAGTTACCCTACGCCGCGATTGGCTTGGTATGGAACTCCATGATGTCCGTGGCGGGCGGTTGGTTCTTCTTGATGGCCTGCGAGATGTTCGTGCTGGGCTCCCGGGATTTCCGGCTTCCAGGATTGGGATCTTATCTACAAACCGCCGCGAGCGAAGGCGATACTCGTTCAATTCTCTGGGGCGTGGCCACGATGATCGCTGTCATCGTGCTGCTCGATCAATTTATCTGGCGGCCGGTGATTGCCTGGGCTGAAAAATTTAAAGTTGAGCAGGTCGAAAGTAGTGATGCACCGCATTCCTGGGTGCTGGATTTAATGCAGCACTCCCGCAGTCTTGCCCAGCTTAAGAAAAAAGCATTATTTCCGTTGCGAGAGTCGTTGATGGCGTATTTCGCGCGCAAGCACAACGCGACGAAATCAGAAAGCGTGAAGTCTCCCCGCAATATGTGGATTGCCCGCATTGCCGGCATCGCGGCGATTGCATTTATAAGCTATGCGGTCGCACGCGTGATCGCGATGCTTGCCGGCACAACACATGCCGAAGCTGGCGAACTAGCGCTTGGGTTGGGAGCGACTTTCCTCCGGGTAAATATTGCCCTGTTGCTGGGTGCGTTATGGACGATTCCAGTCGGCGTGATGATCGGCTTTAGCCCGCGATTGGCCCGCATAGCGCAGCCCCTGGCGCAGATAGCCGCTTCAGTGCCTGCCACTGCGTTGTTTCCCGTGGTGCTATTAGTTTTGATTCGATTGGGTGGAGGGCTAGGCATTGGTTCCATTGTGCTGCTTCTGCTGGGAACCCAGTGGTACATCCTCTTCAACGTTATAGCCGGTGCAATGGCCATTCCGACCGATCTGAAAGAAGCATGTTCCATTTGCCGCATCACCGGATGGCAGCGCTGGCGCAAACTGATTTTGCCGGGAATTTTTCCCTATCTTGTCACGGGCCTGGTTACAGCTTCTGGCGGTGCGTGGAACGCCAGCATTGTGGCGGAATATTTTCACTTCAAAGGACAAACCTATTTCACAGCCGGATTGGGCGCGACCATCAGCCGGGCCAGCGACAGCGGCGATTTTACTCTCTTGCTGGCTTCGACAATGGTGATGGCGGCCATGGTGGTGACCACGAACCGCCTTGTATGGCGGCGTTTGTACCGGCTGGCGGAAACGCGCTTTCGGCTGGAAACATAAAAAAGCCGGAACCTTTCGGTTCCGGCTTGCAGTTGGCTGTGATGGCCCGGATAAAATTTATGCGCTGCGGCGTGGGCGAAGCGTCAAATCACGCACCTGCGCCAGCACACTGGAGAGCTGCATTCCGTTGAGCTTCGACATGAATGGCATCATCTCCGCGATAAATGGGTCTTGCGTGAGTTCGCGGATTTCCTCCTGACGGTTACGTTCGCCTCCGCTCAAAAGATCGGGCACGGTTACTTCTAAAGCTCGCGCCAATCTTTCCAGAGACGACAACGTAGGAGTTGCCTTTTCATTTTCGATCTTCGAAACGTAGGTCCGCGGCACGGACATGCGTGTCGCGAGTTGCCGTTGGCTCAAACCGCTGCGCAAACGCAAAGAGCGAATCGAAGACGCGAGATTCAGATGTCCGCGGCCATGTCCGGGTGGCGGAAGAATGGCCGGCATCGGTAAAACTGCGACGGGTTCCGGTTCTTCTTCATCCAAAGAAGCATGGCACCGCCGGCAAAGGTCATTGGTTGTACGAAATTGAACAAGCAGACAGTGGTCGCAACGGACTACTTCCCGTGAATCGACCGGGGCAAGAGTTGTGGCCATTGAGTGTGGGAGTGCCAGAGCGAGGCTACTCCCGGAATCTTGAAGCTGATTCCGTCTGTTGCGTAATCTGATTCATCCACCCTGTGGATGTCAAGTAAAATCTTGAGTGAATTACTGGTTCTACAGGAAGAAACGGATTGAATCATGCGAATTGCAAGGAAATCCGTGAGTTATGAGAATAGAACGCGAAAATGCGTGGTGTTTACTAACTGAGTTCACTCAATCCGAAAGTTTGCGCAAACATGCGCTCGCGGTTGAAGCCTGTATGCGGGCATACGCCCGGAAATTTTCCAGTGATCAAGAACTGTGGGGTGTGGTGGGACTGTTGCATGACTTCGATTACGACCGCTATCCGAGCCTTGAAGATCATCCCTATAAGGGCAACGAAATTTTAAAGGAACGCGGATATCCAGAAGAAATCCGAAGAGCGATCATGTCCCACGCCGAATACACTGGCGTCACTCGCGATACTTCGATGGAGAAAGCGTTGTTCGCCTGCGATGAATTAGCGGGATTCATCACCGCTGTGGCACTAATTAAGCCAAATAAGTCACTCGTCGAAGTGGATGCGAAATCGGTAAGAAAAAGGATGAAAGACAAAGCCTTCGCTCGAAAAGTAAACCGCGATGATATTGTGAACGGAGCAGCCAGCTTGGGAGTTGATTTGAACGAACACATCGAATTCTGCATCGAGGCTTTGAAGGGAATTGCCAAGGAGTTGGGGCTTGAAGGTGGCCCGCACGCCGATATCAGCGCGCAAGCCTAGCCTAACGGCCTAACGCTTTACGGAAAACGGACATATATTTATCAGGAATGGCTTTGACTTTCATATCCCGCCCGACCACAAGATGCGTAGTATCGCCTTCCGCCAACAGCATGTTGTCATTCACACGGACAACTTCATATAAGAAGTGAATCATGCATTCCCGAACGTTCTTTATGGACGTTCGCACGATTAATTCTTCATCGTATCGGGCGGGGGCTTTATAGCGGCAATGAACGTCAACAACAGCTATGGCCAAGTCTTCCTGCTCTTCCATTTCACGATAGGAAAAGCCCATCTGGCGCAGCCACTCCACGCGTCCAACTTCAAACCAAACCAGGTAATTAGAGTGATAAACAACCCCCATGCGGTCAGTTTCCGCATAGCGAACGCGCACTCGTGTTTCGCAAACGAGGGTTTCGCTCACTTTCCGCTCCAAACTGGTTTACGTTTTTCCAAAAATGAAGCCACGCCTTCGCGGAAGTCCGCTGTGGTGCGAATACGCGCATTGTCTTCAATGGCCTCAGCAATCTGCTGATCGAGCTGCTTTGCGATGAAGCTGTTGATGAGGCGTTTGGTCGCGCGGACCGATGACGGGCTATTGGCGAGAATTTGTTGGGCCAGTTCGTGTGTGCGCGTCATGAGACGCTCGGGCTCCACAATTTCGTTGACTAATCCATAGAGGTGCGCCTCCGCGGCATCAAAAAGGCGTCCGGTGAGCAGAAGATCGCGGGCGATCTTATGTCCGACCTGCCATACCAAGATGGATGAAACAATCGCGGGAACAAAACCAATTCGTACTTCCGTATAGCCGAATTTCGCATCAGGAACGGCCAATGTGAAGTCACACATCGTTGCTAGTCCCGTTCCTCCAGCAACGGCTGCGCCATTGACAGCTGCAATGGTCGGCAGCGGATATTCATAAAGAAAGCGAAACATCTCCGCCATGCGGGCCGAATCTTTCACGTTCTGCTCGTGAGTTTTCCCAACCAGCGATTTCAGTTCATCGATATCCATCCCTGCGCAGAACGCCTTGCCTGCCCCGGTAAGAATCAGTATCTGTGCGCCGGACTTTTCCGCCTCATCCAGCGCGTGCATTAGCTCATCCACCAACTGGAAGCTGATGGCGTTGCGCTTGTCAGGACGATTCAGCGTTATGGTTGCTATGCCATCCTGCCGTTTAAATTCGATGGTGGTATAGTTCATTCGCGATTCAACTCACTGCCTGAGATGTTGTGTACTGCGCTCCAATTCCTTCCGACGCGCGCAGCAACGTCGCAAGAGATTTCAACGGGGGCAACTCTACGCCGCGTGCAGTCAGTGCCTCGATTACTTTCTCGGTAGCAATATTGCCGATCAATGCGTCCTGCGCGAACGGGCAGCCGCCCAGTCCGCCGAGAGCAGAGTCAAATCGCCGGCATCCAGCGTCAAAGGCCGCCAGAATTTTTTCGGTTGCCTGATCTGGGCGGCTATGGAGATGAACGCCAATTTCAAGATAGTCATATTTCGAAATCACAGCCGAGACTAATTCGTGAATCTGCTTGGGGCCAGCCATGCCTACCGTATCAGCCAGCGAAACCGTTCGCACACCCATGGATTCAAGCAAGTCAATGGCGTCCACGACTTCTCCGATATTCCATTGGTCTCCGTAAGGGTTGCCGAAAGCCATGGAGACATAAACCACCGTATCCAAACTGGAATTTTCGGCGATAGCGCGTATTTTTTCCAATTCTTCAATCGCATCTTCCAAGCTCTGGCGCTGATTATTTTGCAAAAAAGTTGGTGAAACCGAGTAAGGGAAGCCCAGCGTCCTGACCGCTTGTGTTTCCACAGCCCGTTGAGCGCCCTTTTCGTTGACTACGATGCCAATGATCTCAACATCGTCGGGTGGATCCAGTTCCTTCAAGACATCTTCAGAATCTGCCATCTGAGGAACGGCTTTCGGTGATACAAACGAAACCGCATCAATATGCTTAAACCCGGCATTGATCAGACTGCGGAGGTATTCAAGCTTTATATGTGTGGGGATCTGTCCTTGCAACCCCTGCCAGGCATCCCGCGGACATTCGATTAATTTGACCTGTTTCGAAGCGCTCATGTTTGCAGCACTCCCACTTTGAACTCCGGTACGTCAGGATTCAGCGATGCGGCTTCAAGTGCATTCGTGATGGCATCCCGCGTCTCAACCGGATCAATGATCTTGTCAATCCACAGCCGGGCTGCGCCATAGCGAGGGTCGGTCTGCTCGTCGTACGTCTTCTTAACCGACGCAAAGAGCTCTTTTCGCTCGTCTTCACTCAATTTCTTGCCGCCGCGCTCCAGTTGGCGAATCTTGATTTCAACCAGCGTACTTGCGGCTGAATCCCCACTCATGACGGCGTATCGAGCTGTCGGCCAGGCAAACACGAACCGCGGATCGTAAGCCTTGCCACACATGGCATAGTGCCCTGCGCCAAACGATCCCCCGACGATAACGGTAATCTTTGGCACGACGGAATTCGACACTGCATTCACCATCTTCGCGCCTGCCTTGATGATGCCGCTCCACTCGGCGTCGCGCCCGACCATAAACCCATTTACATCATGAAAAAAGACCAGTGGGACCAAAGTTTGATTGCAGTCCATGATGAAACGCGCAGCTTTCTCTGCTGACTCCGTATAGATGACCCCACCGAATTCAACGCGCTTCTTGCCTTCGTGGTCGGTTGCCTGGGCGTGCAGCTTTTGATTGGCAACAATGCCAACAGCAAATCCGCCAATGCGGGCATATCCGCAAATTAAAGTTTTGCCATAATCGGGCTTGTATTCATCGAAGCGGCTACCGTCCACGATTCGCGCGATAACTTCTTTCATGTCGTAGGGCCGCGCCGGCGACGAGTCATATACCCCATAAATTTCTTCCGCAGCAAATGCGGGAGCCTCGGGTTTGCGTCGGTCCCAGGGCGATTGCCGGCGATATCCCCATTTTTCGACGATGGCTCGAATGCGCTCAATGCAGGCTTCGTCGTTGGGTTCGCGGAAATCGAGGGTTCCACTGATTGCCGAGTGCATGGCTGCACCCCCCAGCTCCTCAGCAGAAACTTTCTGGCCAATCGCGGCTTGTACTAACGCCGGGCCCGCAAGAAATAACCCGCTGCCATCCGTCATTAAGACGTGATCGCACATCACCGGCAAATATCCGCCGCCAGCCACGCACATGCCCATAATGGCGGCAATCTGCGGAATACCTTTGGCTGACATGACAGCGTTGTTGCGAAACACCCGGCCAAAATCATCAGTGTCGGGGAATACGTCTTCTTGCAGTGGCAAAAACACGCCTGCGGAGTCCACCAGATAAATCGTCGGAACCCGATTCTCGATGGCAATGTTCTGCGCCCGGATCACCTTTTTTGATGTCATCGGGAAGAACGCGCCGGCTTTCACGGTGGCGTCGTTCGCGATGATCATGACCATTCTTGTATGAATGCGGGCCAGACCCGTGATCACCCCAGCCGACGGTGCCCCGCCCCATTCTTCATACATGCCGTAAGCTGCAAAGCTTCCCAGCTCAAAAAATGAGCCTTGATCCACAAGTCTTGCGATGCGCTCTCGTGCGGTCAAACGGCCTTTGCCGTGCTGGCTTTCGATGGCTTTACTCCCGCCGCCCTCACGGATCTTTTCTTCTTCATTGCGTACTTGCGAGACCATGTCCGCAAGAAACCGCATGTTAGCTTCGAAGCGTGCAGACGTTGGGTCCACGCGCGTTTCCAGCTGTGGCGAGACAGATGGGGGAGTGGGTTCCTTGCGTTCAGCCATAGAAGAAAGAAGAAATACGAAACTTTTACCCTATAACAGCAGAGGCGAGGGGCGCAAACTGGTATTTTGGATCCTAAAAATGGCCTCCGAAACCGGGTCATGGGCCACGCCATCAATGAGTCCGATTCGTGATGCTTCCATGGCGTCGATTTTTTCTGCCGCTGAAAATGCCTGCAAAGCTAGCGCTTTGCCAATCAAGCGTGGAAGCCGTTGCGTACCACCCCAGCCCGTCATTAATCCAAGGGCCGCTCCTCGGTGACCAAATATAGCGTTGGGGAAAGCAATGCGCCGATGACATGCGAGCGCCAGATCCAGCCCTCCTCCCATGCAGAATCCAGAAATCGCAGCATAAACCGGGGCAGGGAATTGCGAGATCGCGGTCATCAGTCTTTGTCCGATTTTCGAAAATTCATAGGCGGCGGGAGCGGTAAGAGCCGCAATCTCTTGGAGGTCAGCCCCGACGGAAAAATAGTTTTCGTTTCCAGTAACGATGATCGGTTTTTGAGTTTGCCTTAGGTTGCTGAGAGCACCATGCAGGGAGAGAATGAAAGCTTGCGTGAGACGGTTGGTTCCATCACTGGAAGTTATATGCAGAATGTGGACATGATCCCGCGTCTCGATCTGGAAATTAGTAGGCAGCCTACTTCCTCTCGAGCCATTTTTCCAGTCGGCACCCATCTTCCTCCAATTGAAAGATTCCAGCGCCGAAACATTCGCCAATCAGTCGCTGCGTTTCTGCATCGCGAGCGACTCGGGTAATCCATTGCTTGCCAACTTGATATTGGCTGGCTGTAAACCAGCGCTGCGGAAGCACATCCACAAGTCCTGCACGCAGATAGAAAACGTAAATGGCGAAAGCCGGGTCATCGGGACTCTTCGCGGGATAACTTGTCGGAACCAGCAACTCATCCACCGATCGCAATGACTCCGGCACGTCAATTTTGTGCGTCCCTGCGCCTAGATTGAGCGGAACTTCCATGTCTGCAACCGGGGCAGTCGCTGCGTAAATCCTGTCGGAGGATTGCTTGAACCATCCGGCAATCTCCGCGAGATCGAATGCCTTAAGCCGCTCAGGATCAAAACACGCGAGCCGTATATTTCGCCCTTCCGGGCACCAAATTCCGAGTTTCGTTTCTCCTGTTAGGAATGGCCGGCAATAGGTATTTAATGCAAGCCTCTGTTTCTCAGGCTCCTGCTGCAAGTGCAGTGAAATTACATACGCGACAGATCCTTGCTCACCGTGATGCGCCCATTTAAATCGTTGACCTGATGAGGAAGTGAACGATGGAAATGTTGCCCAGTACCATGGAGAAGGACCAACCGCACTTTCCAATTGCCGCTTTGTCGAAGAAAGATTCACGCTAGACATGAGTGAAGGGCTGCAGGTTAATTCTTGCGTTAAACGGCTGGAACACCGCGAGGTTTTACATTTGCTCGGATGAACTTCACGATGTCGTCCATTGCAGTTCCAGGCTGAAAAATGGCTGCTACTCCCATTTGCTTCAGGGCTGCAATGTCTTGATCGGGAATGATGCCGCCAACGACGACGATGACGTCTTCCATCTTGTTTTGTCTGAGCAGATCCATTACGCGCGGAACGATAGCGTTGTGCGCTCCAGAAAGAATGGAAAGCCCGATCACGTGTACATCTTCCTGTAGCGATGCGCTGACAATCATTTCGGGCGTTTGTCGCAGACCGGTATAAATGACCTCCATGCCGGCGTCTCGCAGCGCTCGTGCAATGACTTTTGCACCGCGATCATGCCCGTCCAAACCGGGTTTGGCGACCAGCACGCGAATCTTTGAATCTGCCATGCTTATTTATTTAACCACAATGAGCAGAATCCAGCTTGGATCAAGCTTAGAGGGTCTTGATATCCAGGCTCCGCCATAGATACCAGCACGCCACACTGCGGTAGGGCTCCCAGCATTTTGCCAGTTTCATCATTTGTGCAGGTTTGGGCAATTTGCGCTTCTTATAGGCCTTCTTAATGGCCATTTGCACGCCGTAATCCCCAGTCGGCAGAATGTTAGGCCGACGTAGCGCAAACATTAGGAACATATGAGCTGTCCATGTGCCGATGCCTTTGATTTGCGTCAAATGCTCAATCACTTCGTCATCGCTCATATGAGGCAGGCTCTCAAATCGCACAGTGCCATCGTGAGTTTTCTCCGCTAAATCCCTTATATAGCTCAACTTCTGTTTCGAAAGTCCGGCAGTCCGCATTTGCGCTTCCGTTATACCCAGAATGCCTTTGGGTGTAACCGGCTCTCCAGCTAATGCTTCCAATCTGGCAAAGATTGTCGCGGCTGCTTTCCCGTTAAGCTGCTGATACACAATTGACTCCGCCAAATGCTCAAATCCCGGCACTCCGTAGTTGATTTTGTAGGGCCCTACTCGTTCAATAATCGCAGCCAGCACTGGATCGTTTTTTTTCAGATGTTGGATGGCCTTGCGCATGAAAATTGTTTTATCACAGGATTTATAGCAAGGCGAATAAAAAACGAAGCGCATGTGTTGTTGTGCGCGGGTGGGAGTGGAAAGAGAAAGTCCCTAGGTGATGCTGACTTCCGTGTATGTTCCGTACACCTCGCGCAATGCTTCGCAGATTTCTCCTACGGTTGCGTAAGCCCGCACTGCGTCAATAATGTAGGGCATCGTGTTGGCAGGGGAAATGCCATTTGCTTCTGCTTTTGGTTCTTGTGCGGCCGCCTTTTTTAAAGCATTGAGACGGCGCGCGACCTCTTCATTTGATCTCCGTCCGCGCAATGCTTTTAACTTAGCGGTTTGCTGCTTGGCGACGGTCTCGTCAATATAGAGAATATGCGGGGATTCTTCTTCGATGACAAATTCGTTCACACCAACCGTGATTTTTTCTTTTGCTTCGGCAGCTCGTTGATACTGATACGAGGCTTCCGCAATCTCTTTCTGCGGATATCCGCGCTCAATCGCCTTCACCATGCCACCCATGGCATCGAGTTTATTGAAGTAATCGAACCCGCCTTGTTCCATTTGCAGGGTCAGATTTTCTAGGAAATACGAACCGCCGAGCGGATCGATCGTCTGCGTTACTCCTGATTCATAAGCAATGATCTGCTGAGTGCGCAATGCGATACGTGCCGCTTCTTCGGTTGGCAGCGCGAGAGCTTCGTCATAGGAATCCGTATGCAACGACTGTGTTCCGCCCAGGACCGCGGCCAGAGCTTGCAAAGCCACGCGGGCAATATTGTTCATCGGTTGCTGCGCCGGCAGTGAAACGCCCGCAGTTTGAGTATGGAAGCGCATGAGCCATGTGCGCTGGTTCTTCGCGCCAAACCGATTTTTCATGACCTGATACCAAATCTTCCGAGCGGCCCGATATTTCGCGATTTCTTCAAAGAAATCATTGTGAGCATTGAAGAAAAAGCTTAGCCGCGGACCGAATTCGTCCACTTCCAAGCCGCGGCGCAGCGCCCATTCCACGTATTCGACGCCGTCATAAAGCGTGAATGCCAGCTCCTGCAAGGCCGTCGAACCAGCCTCGCGGATGTGATATCCGCTGATGGAAATCGTATTGAACTTCGGTGTGAACTTGGAACCAAATTCAAACGTGTCTATGACCAGTCGCATAGACGGCGCTGGGGGATAAATATATTCCTTCTGCGCGATATATTCCTTGAGAATATCGTTTTGCAGCGTGCCCGAAATTTTCTTCCAATCCGCGCCTTGTTTTTCAGCCACGACTAAATACATCGCCCACAAAACCGACGCGGGCGAATTGATGGTCATCGAGACAGTCGTTTTTTCGAGATCAATGCCGTCGAAAAGAATCTCCATGTCTTCGAGTGAATCAATGGCCACGCCGCATTTGCCGACTTCACCTTCGCTCGCCGCGTGATCGGAGTCATACCCCATTAAAGTCGGCAGATCGAACGCGACCGATAATCCGCTGCCACCGCTTTGAAGCAAATATTTGTAACGTTGATTGGTCTCTTCAGGCGATGCGAAGCCCGAAAACTGCCTCATCGTAAAAAGCTTGCCGCGATACCCACTGGCATGAATGCCACGTGTATAAGGGGCTTGTCCGGGGAAGCCAAGATATTTTTCTGCACTCCAATCTTCTGGAAGATCGGCCTGCGTATAGAGCCGGCGAATCGGCACACCCGAGATAGTCGTAAATTTAGCGTGGCCGTGCTCGTCGAGATTTACGCCAGTGGCTGCGCCAATTGGTTTCTCGGGAGCTTTCTCAAGCGTTGGCGCCAGAGTCTTCTCAGCCCATTGTTTCTCCGCGTCGGACGGATGACGCCCTTCAAACACATCGGCAATCGGGCTTTCTGCGACTTGCGGCGTCTTATCTTTCGGCATCATGGCTCCCTCGACCAAACACTCCATTTTACGGCATATCGCGCCGGGAGTAGAGTTCAGACTTATCTGGTTTTCGGCTCAGTTCCCAAATCTTGGCATACTTCCAGGAAACATAAACCGAATGATAGAGATGCAGTAACAACCCTTCGCGACCGTCAAGAAAGCCCAACCGAATGAAGTAGTTGTAAACAAAAGTCAGCAACGGGCGAATCGTGATGTCCGTAAAACTGAATCCACGGCGGCCCTGGGCGACGGCAAATTCTGCTCCCTGCGACGAATAACTGTTCATGTGATCAATGTAGCCGCGCAGCGTGGGATAAGCGTAATGCAACATCGCATGGTTCAACTGTGCCGTGGAACCGCTAACCCTGATCGTCGGATGTGCCCCATATTCTTCAAACCTGCCAGCGCCTCGGCGAATTAAACGTAACTTTGGATCTGGATAAAATCCGCCATGTTTGATCCAATGGCCAAGAAAGAAATTTTTGCGGGGGATGAAATAACCGACAAGACTGGTACTTTGCGCGACGGCTTGTTCAATCTCTCGAGCTAATTCCGGTTCCAACGCCTCATCTGCATCCAACTGCAAAATCCAATCTCCAGACGCCTTTTCCATTGCGGAATTCTTCTGTCCGGCAAAGCCCTTCCATTTCTCGACAAATATTTTTGCACCATAAGACTTGGCAATCTCAAGCGTCCGATCTATCGAGCCTGAATCCACGACGATAATTTCGCCTTGCCCATCGCGGACTAATGGCATGACGCTTTCGAGCGTATGCGGCAGGTTCGCCTCTTCGTTTTGGGTGATTAAGACCACCGAGAGTTGCACGGGGAAAGCATACAGCGAAACTCGCGCGCCCGAAATTCACGCGAAGGTTCTCTTAAGACAGACGCATCCAAACCGCCCTCACTATAATCAATATGAAGCAACTTCTCCCATGGATTTCAAACTAGTTAGCCCTTACAAGCCGCAAGGCGATCAGCGCCAGGCCATCGAATCTCTCGTGCGAGGACTCGCCGACCGGGAACAGCACCAGGTACTGCTCGGAGTTACCGGCTCCGGCAAGACCTACACCATGGCCAAGGTGATTGAGCAGCTAAACCGCCCTTCGATCGTCATGGCCCACAACAAAACACTTGCCGCTCAGCTTTACCACGAGTTCAAGAATTTTTTCCCCCACAACGCGGTCGAATACTTCGTTTCCTATTACGACTACTACCAGCCCGAGGCCTATGTTCCCGCTGCCGACCTGTATATCGAAAAAGAAAGCACCATCAACGACGAACTCGATAAACTGCGCCTTTCCGCCACGCGATCTTTGTTCGAACGCCGTGACGCGCTGATCGTTGCTTCCGTCAGCGCCATCTACGGCCTTGGGTCGCCTGAAGCTTATTACGGGATGATGTTGTTTCTCGAAAAAGGCCAGAAGATCAAGCGCGAAGACATCACCCGGAAGCTCGTGGATATTCTTTACGAGCGAACCGATGGCGATTTTCGCCGGGGAACGTTTCGAGTACGCGGCGATGTAATCGAAGTTTTTCCCACTTACGACGACATGGCATATCGTGTTGAACTGTTCGGCGATGAGGTCGATTCACTGGCCCAGATTGATCCGCTCTTTGGCACCGTGAAGCAGAAATATGCACGGCTGCCGATTTATCCTAAGACGCACTACGTCATGTCGGAGGAAACTCGCTCGACTGCGGTTCAATCCATCAAAGCCGAACTTGCGTGGTGGGAAGTGGAACTCGAAAAGCAGGGCCGTCTTGTCGAAGCACAGCGCATACACCAGCGCACTATGTATGACCTGGAGATGATTAAATCCGTCGGCTACTGCCACGGCATCGAGAACTACTCGCGCCACTTTACCGGACGCCTGCCCGGTGAGCCGCCGCCAACGCTGCTTGATTATTTCCCGCGCGATTATCTGATGTTCATTGACGAGTCGCACCAGACCGTTCCGCAACTTCACGGTATGTATCACGGCGACCGCTCGCGGAAAGAAACCCTCGTCGAATACGGATTCCGCATGCCTTCGGCGCTGGACAATCGTCCGCTGACCTTCGAAGAATTCGAGCACCGCATGGGCCAAATGATTTATGTCTCAGCCACGCCGGGCCCGTATGAGCTCACAAAATCGGCCGGAGTGGTCATCGAGCAAATCATTCGCCCGACAGGATTGGTCGATCCTCCAGTCGAAGTCCGTCCAGTCAAGGGCCAGATAGACGACCTGTTGCACGAGATTCGCGATCGCGTCGCGCGCGGTGAACGCGTGTTGGTCACGACGCTTACCAAGCGCATGGCTGAAGATCTTTCCGAGTATTACAGCGAGGTAGGCGTGAAGTGCCGCTACATGCACTCCGAAATTGAAACGCTCGAGCGGGTGAAGATTCTTCGCGACCTGCGCAAAGGCGAATTCGATGTATTGATTGGCATCAATCTCTTGCGCGAAGGACTCGACCTGCCAGAAGTTTCGCTGGTTGCGATTCTGGATGCCGACAAAGAAGGTTTTCTCCGCTCAGCCGGATCGCTGATTCAAACCATTGGCCGCTGTGCCCGCAATTTAAATGGCCGCGCGATTCTTTATGCCGACCGCCGAACCGACTCGATGATCAAAGCCCTCAACGAAACCGACCGGCGCCGCGCCATTCAGGAAGCCTACAACCAAGCCAATGGCATCACTCCGGAGTCCATCATCCGGCCACTCGATATGACGCTGGCGGGCATCGTTGCCGCCGATTATGCCGATCTAACGGTAAGTGAATCGGAGGGTATCCCCGAGTTCAAGTCGCAGGAAGAATTGAATACCTACATCGGCAAACTGGAAAGCGACATGCGCGAATCCGCCAAGCGTTTTGAGTTTGAGAAGGCCGCTAAGCTGCGCGACACGATTAAGGAATTAAGGACGAAGGAATTCTTGTTCGTGTAGAACCGGAGAGCATTGAAGATACACGAAGTTCGTGTTACACTATTTTAGTGTCAACTAGTCGCCTCCGAAACGTCACCGTCACCCTCGAAGAAGACGTCGCCCGCTGGGCGCGCATCGAAGCCGCACGCCGCGACACTAGCGTCTCGCGCCTGCTCGGAGAATTGCTGAAAGAACGCATGTCCACCGAAGGAGCTTCGCTGACTGAAGCCGCCGAGCGTCTAGCCAGTTTCGGCAAACGCCACAAATTTTCCCTGCGAGGACTCAAGATCAAAGACTTGATCAACGAAGGGCGGCGGTGAGCCAATTCGTTCTCGATGCCTCGGTTGCGTTGGCGTGGTGCTTTCCTGACGAAGCCGAGTCAAACTTGGTGGCTGAAAGAGTGATCGAACGACTATTGCGTGGCGATACCGCTGTTGCTACTTCATTTTGGCCGCATTAAATCTTGAACGCTCTGCTGGTTGGCGAGAAGCGAAAGCGCATCACCAAAGCGCTGATCCAAAG
>Ga0070734_10000773_pt1 | contig 57519 bp, 36 predicted proteins | sample Coa_R1_8_FD_66444 | JGI IMG/M metagenome (GOLD analysis project Ga0070734, IMG submission 66444) | Surface soil microbial communities from Centralia Pennsylvania, which are recovering from an underground coalmine fire - Coalmine... | ecosystem: Environmental > Terrestrial > Soil > Unclassified ...
CAGCGCTGTTGGAAATGGCGGAAACTGCGGTGTTATCACTGCGAGCTTTACTGAGAAGCCATTGAGCATTCAACCGACAATTGCCACCCCAATAGCCAGCCAACGCGTGGGCTCCATCGCTGTTACTGGCAGTACGATGGTGATTGGCGAATATCCTAATCAAATTGGAACTTACTCTATAAGTCCTGACGGCTCCCTGAGCTTACTCAGTACGACCGCAATCAAGAACCCGAAAGAAGCGGTGTTCTCTTTCTCGCCATATCCCAATATGCGCTAGGCGATTGTCCGAGGCAGAGGACTTCTTATCCCGCATTGCCAATCCGCGCCGCTTTTTTGCGCTAACCTGGGTCCCAGGAAACATCCCTAAGTCATTGAAGATTCGTGGAAGTTGTTGATTCTTCGTTCGCGGCGTTTTCGAGCTACGCCAAACGCGTTTCGCTGGCCCTCGTAAATGTGTGTTTCTTGCGCCCAGGATGGCCTCAGGGCGACGATCGCCCTCGCGGGCGACTGCCTTCTCTCTCTTTCGTATAATCGCTCCACGGGGCTGCAAAGTGCCCTCCTGTACGTTTCCCAAAATGGGACACAAATGTATGTACGAACGACAAATTACACCGTTCGATTTGTGAACACAAAAGCAGATTCCTCACCGCTGAAGCGGGATTCGGAATGACAAGGTATTTAGAATTGTGGGGCTGCGCGCAAGGTCCCTCGGGCCGCTGGTGAAAGCGCGGCCCTTCGGGATGACAGGAAGAGGGAGATGACGAGCTGCGCTCGGACTGGGCGGGATGGGACATCTGCCCTTACATGGCTACATCCTGATAAAATCTAAGCTTCCACTTCACTTCTTGGTTGCATAGGGAGCCCCTAGTGTCCAGCTTGGAAACGTTCTCGGAAACATCGTCGAAGCCAGCCTCTCAAACAGCAAAGATTCAACGCGCCATCCTCAGTGTCACCGACAAGACCGGCTTGGTGGAGTTTGCCCGTAAGCTGGCACAGTCGGGCGTGGAATTGATCTCCACCGGAGGGACGGCGAAGCTATTACGCGATTCCGGATTGGCGGTGAAGGACATCTCCGAGCACACCGGCTTTCCCGAGATGCTTGACGGGCGGGTGAAGACGTTGCATCCCAAAGTGCACGGCGGGATTCTGCATCGCCGCGATTTGCCGGCACATAAGGCAGCGGTTGCAGAACATGGCATTCCGCCGATCGACATGGTGGTGGTGAATCTTTATGCGTTTGAAAAAACTGCGGCGAAGCCCGGAGTGCATTTCGAGGAAATTATCGAAAACATTGATATCGGCGGGCCTTCGATGATTCGCTCGGCGGCGAAAAATTTTCAGGATGTGGCGGTGGTGACTTCGCCGTCGGATTACGACGCGATTGCGGAAGAGATGGCCAAGTCTGGCGGTGCGCTTTCGCAGGCAACGAAGTGGAAGCTGGCGCAGAAGGCCTTTGCGACGACGGCGGCTTATGATTCGGCCATTGCTTCCACGCTCGAAAAATTGAGCCCTGAAGGCAAGGCTTCAGAAACGGCGTTCCCTGAAAATCTACGGCTGTCTTTCCGCAAGATCATGGATTTGCGCTACGGCGAAAATCCCCACCAGAAAGCCGCGATGTACAGCGACGGATCATCCACGGGCGTGGCGAATGCGCGGCAGTTGCAGGGCAAAGAGCTTTCTTATAACAACATCGTTGATTTGCAGGCGGCGTGGGATTTGGCGCAGGAGTTTGAAGAGCCAGTATGCGCGATCATCAAGCACACGAATCCCTGCGGAACGGCGACGGGAAAGACTTTAGTCGAGGCTTACAAGAAGGCGCTGGAGTGCGATCCGGTTTCGGCGTTTGGCGGAGTGATTGGAGTCAATCGGCCGATGGATGCCGATACCGCGGAAGAGATGGCGAAATTGTTCGTCGAAGTCATTGCAGCGCCATCATTTGATGAAGCAGCGAAAGCGAAGTTTGCGACGAAGAAGAATTTGCGACTTGTCGAAATTCACGACGTTCCGCAGAAATGGGTGCTGAAGAATGTCTCCGGCGGAATTCTGGTGCAGGACAACGATATTCGACCGCTGACCGAGAGCGATTTGAAAGTTGTCACCAAGCGGCAGCCTACGCCGGAAGAGAAACGCGCTCTGCTTTTTGCGTGGAAAGTCTGCAAGCACGTGAAATCAAACGCGATTCTTTATGCGCGCGATGGGCAGACGGTCGGCGTCGGCGCGGGACAGATGAGCCGCGTGGACTCGTGCAAAATCGGCGCGATGAAAGCTGTTTTGCCGCTCAAAGGAACCGTGGCCGCTTCCGACGCATTTTTCCCGTTCCCTGACGGAGTGGAGGAAATTGCCAAGGCCGGAGCGACGGCGATCATTCAACCCGGTGGTTCTGTAAATGACTCCAAAGTGATTGAAGCGGCAGATAGGCTCGGTTTGGCGATGATACTGACGGGAGTTAGGCACTTCCGGCACTAAATGCTGGCGCGATCCTGTAAATCCAAGACTTGAAGGGATTTACCAGAGTTTTTACGCGAAGAACCACGCTTTACAAGAATTCTCTGGAAGAACCTGTACTTTCGGCTTGCCGCAATAGGGATTCCGGCCATTGTTTTCACACACTTCTATTTACCAAGGTTTACAATAAGCGAGCACCTGCAAGTGTGGCATGGGCATCAAACCCATATGATTTCCGCAAGGCGAAGGGTCTCGATGAAGAGCATTTTCTTGTTTTTATCCGCGATGTTGTTGACTGCATTCGGTTTTGCCCAGCAGGCACCAACTGCGCCTGATGCAAAATCCAGCGAGTCCCAAGCCGCGGTTGAAAAAGCCGCGAATCCGGCGGCGGCTACAGCGCGCAAATCTGACCGCTCTGCTTCCTACTATCACTATGCGTTGGCGCATATGTACGAAGAGCAGATGGCGATGTACGCCCGCAGCGATCTGGCGACGAAGGCGATTGAAGAATATCGTCTGGCGATTGAAGCTGACCCATCTTCGGAATATCTGACTTCCGGCCTGGCCGAGCTTTATGCGAAGACGGGCCGTATTCGTGATGCAGTCGTTGAAGCCCAAGACATTCTCAAGAAAGATCCCAACAATCTCGAAGCCCACAAGTTGCTCGGCCGTATTTATTTGAAATCGCTGGGCGACTTGCAATCCGGCAGCGGCTCGGAAAATGTGCTTGGACTGGCGATTGAGCAATATCAGGAAATTATCAAGCTCGAGCCCGACAGCGTTGACGACCATTTGTTACTGGGGCGCTTGTATCGCTTGAATCATGAATTGGATAAAGCAGAAGCCGAATTCAAAATTGCGATCAAACTGGAGCCGGACAACGAGGAAGCGGTTACGACGCTCGCTTATCTCTACAACGAAGAGGGTGACAGCGCCCGGGCTGCGCAGACACTAAGCTCTGTGCCGGATGCTTCGCGTTCAGCCAAGTTATATGCTGCGCTCGGTTACACGTACGAGCAGTTGAAACAGTACAAGCAGGCGATTACGGCCTACCGCAAAGCGACAGAACTTGATCACGACAATCTGGATGCGATTCGCGGGCTCGCCGAATGTTTAATGGACGACGGCCAGCTTGATGCAGCCCTCGAACAATACAAAGTCATCGCCGATGCGAATCCGGAAGATGCGCAGACCTATGTGCGTATGGCCGAGATTTACCGGCAGGACGGCAAATTCGATCTCGCGCTGGAGAATCTGAAGAAAGCCGGCTCCATGGTGCAGGACTCGATGGAAGTTCCGTACAACATGGCCGCCGTTTATCAGGCGCAGGGGCGCTATGACGATGCCATTCAGGTATTGATGGAGCTTCTGAAGAAAACTGAAAAGTCCGACGGCAACTACAGCCAGAGCGAGAAAAATAACCGGGCGTTGTTTTTGGAGCGCCTAGGCACAGCCTATCGCGACAACAATCAGGATGCGGCAGCAGTTGACTCATTCCGCAAAATGCTTGCCCTGGGCGACGAAAATGCCGAGCGCGGCTACCAGCAAATCATTGACACATATAGAGAAGCAAAAGAGTGGCAAAAAGCGACTGACGCCGCCAAAGAGGCCACGGACAAGCTGCCCAATGATCGTGGTTTGAAAATGGTGTATGCGGCCCAACTCGCGGACATGGGCAAGCCCGATGACGGATTGCAATTAGTAAAAAGTTTGCTGAATGGAACACCAGCAGACCGCGAAGTTTATATTTCGCTGGCGCAGATGAATAGCCGCCTCAAGAGATGGCCCGACGCGGAAGCGGCCCTCGATAAAGCGGAAGAATTGTCCACGAAACCCGAAGAGAAGGAATATGTGCAGTTCCTCCGGGGATCGACATTTGAGCGACAGAAGAAATACGACGAAGCGGAAAAAGAATTCCGCAAGGTGTTGGCGAACGATCCGCAAAACGCAGTGGTGCTGAACTATCTCGGTTACACGCTGGCGGATCGAGGCATTAATTTGGACGAGGCCGTTACCATGATTAAAAAAGCGGTTGGCCTCGACCCCGCAAACGGCGCATATCTGGATTCGCTCGGGTGGGCATATTTCAAACAGGGCAAATACGATCTCGCGGAAGACAATCTGACGAAAGCCGTTCAGCACATGGCTTCTGATCCGACTGTCCAGGACCACCTCGGCGATCTTTATCAAAAAACCGGGCGCCTCAAACTCGCGGCCATGCACTGGGAGCGAGCGCTCGAAGAGTGGAATAAAACTATCGCGCCGGAAGTGGACACCGATGATCTGGCTGAAGTGCAGAAGAAGCTGGAATCCGCCAAGGTCAAGCTGGCCAAAGAAGAGCCGCAGAAATAAAGCAAGACGCTTACTCTGTGCCCTTACTCTGCTAAACTTTTCTCATGCTCGCAGGTTACGCCGTACGCGTGGAACAATCTCGCGGACGCCGCTATCCGGAGCCAAAGCACCCCTACCGCAACGATTTTGAGCGCGACCGCGACCGCATTATCCACGCGCGGGCCTTCCGCCGGTTACAATCCAAAACACAGGTTTTCACCCGCCGGTATTCCGACCATTTTCGCAGCCGGCTGACGCACACCATCGAAGTGGCGCAAATTGCGCGCACGATCGCCGCACAACTCGGCCTGAACGTGGATTTGGTTGAAGCGCTGGCGCTGGTTCACGATATCGGCCATCCACCCTTCGGTCACTCCGGGGAAAAAGTGCTCGATGCGGCCATGCGTGAGCGCGGGTTCTTTTTCGATCATAATTTGCATGCCTTGCGAATCGTGGAAGATTTCGAATTGCGTTATGCGGCATTTCGCGGATTGAATCTCACTTTTGAAGTGAGGGAAGGAATCATCAAACATTCGCGTGATTATGATGCTGCGCGATTTCCGGAGCTTAGAGAGTATTTGCTTGATCAGAGGCCTCCCTTAGAAGCGCAGTTGATCGATATGGCCGATGAAATTGCCTACAATACGGCTGATTTAGATGATGGTTACGAGGCGCGGTTATTGACTTTGGAAAACATTCGCGAGAGCGTCCCGGTATTTGAACGGTTTTATCAGGAAGTGGAAAAGCTGTATCCCGATGCGATCGAGAAGTTGAAATTCAACGAGGCGATCAAGCGCATGCTCAATCGCTTTGCCGATGAATTGATTCGGCATACGCAACGAAGAATTCAAGAAGCGGGAATCGGCAGTTCAGATGATGTTCGAAAATGGCCGGAGCGTTTAGTTGGATTGAGCCCGGAAGTCGAGCGGGAACGGAGTCAAGCTAAGGAATTTCTGCATGCGAATTTGTATTTTAGTCCGGCGCTTGCACAGGAAAAGGAAGACGCGGAAAACGTGATCAGCGAGTTATTCAATTTCTGGATGAAACGACCGGCGCAGCTCCCGCCCTCCTATCAAGAAAAAGCCGGCCAGGAACCGTTGGCGCGCGTAGTCTGCGATTACATCGCCGGCATGACCGACAACTATATCTACGAGCAATTCGATAAATACTGCAGGTAATTGATTTAATTAATGCCCGCGGCAGTAGTGATCACGTCGTATAACACGCGAAAGCCGCGCCGGACTTCCTCCACGCTGATTCGTTCATTATCGCCGTGTTCTGTGTCACTTACTTCCTGGGTAACGGTGTAAGGACAGAAACCATAGGCGTGAATGCCTAGAGGCCGATAGCGTTGATTTTCGGTATAGCCGCTGTCGAGTTCGGGTACAACCGGAGTGCCTGGGAAGTATTGACCGGAAACTTTGCTGATGGCCCCATAGAGCGCAGTGTCGGTCGGTGAACTGTTGGCTTCGCGGAATTCGTTATCCTGTGGCTCTACTGTGACATTCGAATCATTTACTACATTGCGAATAGTCGCTAAAAATTCTTTTGGGTTCGTTCCCGGTAGCAAGCGAACATCAATATTTGCCCAGGCCTCTGCCGGAACTACGTTGGTCTGCTCTGATCCGCCCAGCATGGTGAGCTGCATCGTGTCGCGGAGCATGTAATTCAGAGACTCGTCTTTTTCGACGGATTCACGAAAACTTGGATCTTTGAGCGACTCAGTCAAATTGCGAAACTTCGCCGCACGTTCGGGGGGCTCGTAAGTCGCCATCTGCTTGAAAAACTCGTCCACGATGGGCAGAACCTTCAGCGGAGTTTGATAAGCCTGAAGGCGGGAAAGCGCATGCACCAAACGGTCGGGAGCCGAATCTGCATTCGGAAGCGCCCCGTGGCCGGGCCGTCCGTGGGCAACGATGTGAAGCCACAAAGGTGATTTTTCACCGACATCCACTCCAACAAGTTTCAAATGACCGTTCGCATCGAGGAGATTCTCGCCGCCTTCGTTGATGAGAAACTCGGCATTTCCGAGAAGTTCACGCTGATGGGCGATGAACCAATCCGTGCCTGTGCCATTCACTTCTTCGTCGGCGACAGCAAGCAGAATGATGTCGCGGTCCAACGCGATCTTTTCGCGTTTGAGCAGAATCATTGCCATGAGGTGCGCGAAGCCTTCATTTTTCATGTCCTGCGCGCCGCGGCCATAAATATAGCCATTCACGATCTCAGCAGAAAACGGCGGAACCATCCAATGCTTGGGGTCACTGGTGACTACATCCATGTGACTGAGCATGATGATGGGCCGTTTTGGCGAAGATGTCGTGTGCGGCAACCGCGCCCATAAATCCGCGCGGCCGGGTGCAAATTCAAAAGTGCGGTTTTCAATCCCTTCCTGATCGAGAATTTTGTGCAGCCACGCGGCAGTGCGGACTTCATTGCCGGGAGGATTGGTAGTGTCAATGCGCAGATATTCTTGCATCCACTTTACGGCGAGATCGGAGTACGCATCGAGGCGGGATGCCGGAATTCTGGCTGAAGCCAGTGGGCTCGGCTGGGCACTGTCAGCGGCAAATGAGAAAACGCAGCAAAACATGAAAAATACAGACATCAACTTGTGAACTTTTGCCATCAGGGCTCCTTGGAAAAGGCATTATTGTCGAAATACCGAACCTTGTCCGGTTGTGTTCGGCAGGTCTGCCAAAATTACCTCGTCTGCGCAGAATATACGCGCCTTATTATAAGGGTTGCGACCGCCATATTGTTGTAAATAAGCAAGTTAGTGCGGGTGGTAGTTTGGCATCCAAACTGTACTAGATAAGGCTGCGCGGAACACTGGCATTGCGTTTTGAAAAGGATTAGGCTAGTCACTGCCATCAAAGTTTTGAGTCATTGGATTGAGGGCGTGTAGAGTAGCCCTCGTGCTGGAAAGCCGCGAAAATCTCTCGCATCTGGAGGAAGGTAAATTATGAACAATCGCATCACGCTAATTGCTTTAATTTCTTTGTCGCTCGCGCTGCCGGCATTCGCGCAGCAGTCGAGCACCGCGCCGGCTGGCGATCAAACCGCCGCGCAGGCCGCTCCGGCAGCTTCAAGTGATCAGACCGCAGCCACGGTAGGCGCCAGCGGCAAGCAGCCTTTGCAGGCCGAGACCCACGAAGGTTTCTGGGGCAAAGTTAACCCCTTCGCGCGCAAGAAGTATGTGCAGCGCCAGACCGCCCCGATCCGCGATCGCGTTAACGAGTTGGATGAGCTGACCGCGGCCAACAGCAAAATGATTAAAGACGTTGATTCGCGCGCGCAGCAGGGCATTCAGCTGGCATCCTCGAAGGCCGATGCCGCCGATCAACATGCAACCGATGCGGCCAGCAAGGCGCAACTTGCCCAGCAGACAGCGACCCAGGCGAATACGCGCTTGACCAATGTTGAGCAGGTGGTTGGAAACATTGACCAGTACAAGGCGGGCGCACAAACCGAAATCCGCTTCCGCCCAGGACAAACCGTTCTGAGCGAGAACGCCAAGACCGCTCTGGATCAGATGGCGACCCCGCTGAAGAGCCAGCGTGGCTACATCATTGAAGTGCAGGGCTTCTCGTCGGGAAAAGGACAAGCAGCCATCGCGACTTCGCAGAAAATGGCTGATTCGGTTGTGCGCTACCTTGTGCTGAATCATGAGATTCCGGTTTACCGGATTTTCGTAGTCGGCATGGGCAACGCACCGGTGCAGACAGCCAGCGCGGATGATGCAAAGGCGAAGCGCAACAGCGGAGGCCGTGTAGAGGTCAGCTTAATGAAGAATGACCTCGAACAACTGGCATCCACGGATCAAGCTGCAAAGTAAATGAGTTTGGCGTAGGGAAAACCCGGCGCCCTCCCCCGAAAAAGCCTTCCGCGTGAGCGGGAGGCTTTTTTCTTTAGACTCTTCAATAATCCGAACGCCCAAGTGTGAATTGACTGGCGAATTTCTTTATCTCTCAGCTTCTCGTTCATGTAGCGCAAAAGGCCAGAGTTTAACGGAAATGAAGGCCCCAAATGGTAGTGGGCTACTTTGAATTTTGAAACATAAGAAAGGCATGGGATACTTTAACCATGCCAAAGCGTATTAGCAAAAATCCCTCAGACATCAATCAGGCCGCCTTCCAAATGGTTCAACGCTCCGTCTCTGAGCCTGAAATTGCCAAAAGCGATATTTCCCGCATTATGTCGGAGATGGGAAGAAAAGGCGGAAAGATCGGAGGCAAGAAGCGCCTTGAAACAATGACTCCCGAACAACGCAGCCAGATAGCATTGAAAGCCGCCCAATCTCGATGGGGCAAAACCAAGAAAAAACCTGCTAAACAGCGGCGTTCATCGGGTGAGAAATAACCGCTATATATTTCCCATCAACCGTTTTTTCAGCCTTCCGACTTCGCACAAGATTCGCCAATATCAGCGGTGCTGTATTCGAGTTTATTCCGAGCGTTTTTGCTATTTCCTGTGCGGTGAAGGTTAGTCCACGATTCGCTTGCAATATCTCAAGCACCCGCTGCGCCGAATTTACATTTGGTGAAGTAACGATCTTAGGCATTGGCTTAGATTCTTTGGCAGCAACAGCAGCTTGTTCTTTGGCTTTCGCTTGAGAAGTTGCAGCTTTTTGGGGTTTACGGTTTTTTGATTTTTTAGATGACTGTCCCGCGCCGGATGTAATGCCTTTCGGATACCAACCAGCCAGTCCCCACTGCGTACCGACTTTAACGATGCCAGAGTTAGGAGACTTGTGGGCGCGATTTAGGCCAGCATTGACGATGCCGACAAAGTCGTTCGATGTACTTTCCATGCCACCTTTTCGCAGAGCGTCTGCAATTTCGCGGGTGGTCTGTTTCTTCTTAACGATCTCTAGATAGAGCCTCGTGGACTCAGTGATGCTCTTCCCTAAAAATGCGCCAGCGGGTACTTCGCCGCCCGTAAATGAAGGCCCATTGAGCGAGGGAATCACTGTGCCATCGGAACTCATTTGTCCGAGTGCTCCGGCAGCCATTGCCTGCCGGAAAGATGCGATGGTCTGCTCTAGGGCGGCTTTCTTCGCCTCTAGGTCAGCGAGAATGGCTGTGTAATCAAGGGATTCCGTGCTCATAAATTTTGCTCCTTTTTTGGACACACCTATGCTATGCTGCAAAACGAGAATGGCGATAAAGGGGCGAGCGATGCCCGCCCCGTGTTGCTCAAGCGACTCTCATATTTATCACCACCTCGGTTCCAGAGGGTGGGTTCGATTTCCGCTCGGAAAAGTCAGAACTCGAATCCCACCCGCTACTTACCACCCCTTTAGTATCACACTCAGGTAACATAACGCAATAGACTTCCTATCCTTTTTTCCACAAGGTGCTAGGGAAGGCAATCGCTCTCGTTTCATTTTGTTTCATCTTGACAATGCTAAAGCGCTTTAGTATAATAATGCACATTATGAATAGGCTTGACTCTCAGACTCGCGCACAGGTTATCAACTGTTTGATTGAAGGATGCTCGATTCGCGCAACGGTGCGAATGACGGGCGTTTCAAAGAAAACGGTAATGCGCCTTCTCGTGGAAGTTGGTGAAGTCTGCGCTGACTTTCAGAGTCGCGTATTTCGCAACCTGCGGTCAAAGCGATTGCAGCTTGATGAGATGTGGGCGTGGATTTATTGCAAAGACAAGAACCGCACGGAAGAGATTGCTCGTAAACATCCTGATGCTGGTGACGTATGGCTGTGGGTGTGTGTTGATGCGGATACCAAGCTAGTTCCTTCGTGGCGGCTAGGGCAGCGTGATCTGGTGACCGCGAAAGATTTTGTTGAAGATATTGCAAAGCGGGTTAAAGGCCGCGTCCAGATTACGACCGACGCGCTGCGAACCTATTTGAATGTGATCGAAGATGCTTTTGGGGGCGAGTGCGACTACGCGCAACTGCACAAGATTTACGGTGCGCCACATGAGAATGAGACCCGCTATTCGCCAGCAAAGTGCATCGGCTGTGAGATGAAAGAAGTGAATGGAAGGCCAGACCCTAAGCACGTTTCAACTTCGTTTGTAGAGCGCCAGAACTGGACGGTTCGCACGAACATGCGGCGATATACGCGCCTCTCAAACGGCTTTTCGCGCAAGTTAGAGAACCATGCAGCGGCCACGGCTCTCAATTATTTCGCCTACAATTTCATCAAGATTCATCGTACACTTCGCATATCTCCGGCAATGGCCGCTGGCATTAGCGATAGGCTTTGGAGCGTTGAAGATTTGGTAGCCCTCTGGGAGCAGTATGAGCGGAGGGCGGAAAGAGCGGCGTAAATGCCAGACCTTAATTTAGAGCGCACAAAATTAGAAATTGATGTCCTCAAGCACATCACCACGCTCTCAACGGGTTCTATAGTGCTCGTCATTGGTCTCAGAATCACCGATCACGCGAGTGCTTGGTATGTTCGGGCAGCATTGTTGTTTCTATGTGCAAGCATTATTGCCTGTTGCATTGGTCTTGAGGCTTTAAGTGGCGATCCTGAACGCCAGAGAGTTCGTGCGTGGCAATATCGGTTGGGAAAATTGATATGCGTCTGGTGCTTTATCTTCGGAACTATTATCTTGGGCGGCATTCTGCCCAATGTTTCAAAGTAGCCCACTACCGCCCCAAATTATTCTGTGACATTGCAGGGCTTCATCCGTTACACTGTGTGGCTCAAACAGCAACGAAGGGAAGGTTCCCACGTGATTGTTGGAGTTCCGAAAGAAATCTACCCCGGCGAACGGCGGGTCGCGCTCACGCCAGCGGTCGTTCCGCTTCTTACTAAAGCCAAATTTGAAGTTGTTATCGAGGCTGGAGCTGGTGTTTCCGCTGGATACCCCGATTCTGCTTATGCGGAAAAAGGCGCGAAAGTTTTGTCGAATCGTGCTGAAGTTTTTCGAACAGCGGACATCATCACGCAAGTTCTTTGCTACGGTGCAAACGATATTAATGGCAAAGATGACATGCCGTTGCTGCGCAATGGGCAGATTCTGATTGGGTTTCTGCGAGCATTGGGTTCCTCCGACACGGTCCAGCAAGTTGCTGCGACCGGGGCCACGGCGTTTTCGGTTGAGATGGTTCCCCGTACTACACGCGCGCAAAGCATGGATGCGCTTTCTTCCATGGCAACGATTGCGGGATATAAAGCTGTGCTGATGGCCGCGGACGCCCTGCCGAAAATTTTCCCCATGATGACGACTGCGGCTGGAACGATCACTCCAGCACGAGTATTCATTATCGGAGTGGGGGTTGCCGGACTACAGGCGATTGCCACTGCCCGTCGTCTGGGCGCAGTTGTATCCGCCTATGACATGAGACCAGTGGTCAAAGAGCAAGTGCAAAGTTTGGGCGGCCGTTTTGTGGAGCTTCCCATTGAAGCGAAGAACGCCCAGGATGCGCGAGGTTACGGGCAGGCACAAGATGAATCTTTTTATCAGAAACAGCGGGAGCTGCTGAGTCGCGTGGTTGCCGAGAGCGATGTGGTGATTACGACAGCGGTGATTCCAGGCAAGAAAGCGCCAATCCTGGTGACGGAAGAGATGATCAAGGGCATGCAGCCGGGGTCGGTGATTTTTGATCTGGCGGCGGAGCGGGGCGGGAATTGTGAGGCGACAAAAGCCGGCGAAACCATCGTCAAGTATGGTGTTACAGTGATTGGGCCCATCAACCTGGCCAGCGGCGTTCCTTACCATGCCAGCCAAATGTACGCGCGCAACCTGACGACTTTTCTTACGCATCTGGTGAAGGACGACAAAGCGAGATTGGATGATGCTGACGACATTATTCGTGACACGATGATCACGCTTGGCGGGGAAATCGTGAATGCGCGTGTTCGGGAGTTTTATTCGCTGCCGGCAATGGCCGCGAAGTGATTTAGAGAGGAATTCATGCTGATTAACGGATTGTTCATATTCATGCTGGCGGGATTCATTGGATTTGAAGTCATCAAGCGGGTCTCGCCACTATTGCATACGCCGCTGATGTCTCTCACTAACGCGCTCGATGCGATTGCCGTGGTCGGTGCGATCGTGCTCGTTGGCGAGCACAAGAGCACATTCTCGGCGGTACTCGGTGTGATCGCTGTGATCGCCGCTACCAGCAACATCGTCGGCGGATTCCTCATTACCGATCGTATGCTCAAGATGTTCAAGTCCAGCCGCCCGACAAAACCATGAACAATCTCGCCGGATCACAGACCATCATTGAAGTTATTTACCTGATCGCCAGCGCGCTTTTCATTTTATCGCTGCGCTGGATGAGTTCTCCTGCCACAGCGCGCCGCGGTGTTTGGGCCGGCGAAATTGGCATGGTTCTTGCCATTGGTGGGACCCTGCTGCACGAAGGCATTGTTGATTACACCTGGATTGCCATCGCGCTCGTGCTCGGTACCCTGATCGGAATCCCACTTGGCATGGTGCAGATGACTGCGGTTCCGCAGCGGACTGCACTCAGCCATGCGGCTGGCGCTCTGTGCGTAACTTTGGTGGGAACTGCCGAATTTTATTTGCGCTCACCAGATGTACCCGCGTTTACTATGGCCGTGCTCTCCATGGAAGTGATCCTGGGAGCACTGACGTTTACTGGCAGTTTGATGGCCGCCGGAAAATTGCAGGAAGTTTTACCGCAGCGCCCCATCACATACAAAGGTCAGAACATCGTCAACCTGGGGTTTCTTGCGATTGCGATTGCCATTGCCGTTTACCTCGTGATGCATCCCGGCGCGAAGCAAGTCTTTCCGTTCATGGTCGGAATTCCGCTGGTCTTCGGCGTTCTGATGATCATTCCAATCGGCGGCGCCGACATGCCAACGGTGATTTCACTCTTGAATTCCTATGCCGGACTTTCCGCTGCGGCCATGGGTTTCGTCGTTGGCAGTAAATTGCTCATTATCGCCGGCGCGCTTGACGGGTCATCGGGATTCATTCTCTCCGTGATCATGTCCAAGGCGATGAACCGGTCGTTTACGAACGTTTTATTTGGCGCGTTTGGACAAGTGCAAGCTTCGGCAACGGGCAAAGCCGAAGAAAAGACGGTGCGCAGCGCTACCGCGGAAGAAGCTGCCGGTATTCTCGCCGCCGCGAACAAAGTCGTTGTTGTTCCCGGCTATGGCATGGCCGTGGCTCAAGCGCAACACAAAGTGCGCGAAATGTTCGACGCTCTTACAAAACGAGGCGTAGACGTTCGTTTTGCCATTCATCCTGTCGCCGGCCGCATGCCTGGCCACATGAATGTGTTGCTGGCAGAAGCCGATATTCCATATGACCGGCTCATGGAAATGGACGAGATCAATGGCGACTTCCCGCAGACGGATGTCGCATTGGTCATTGGAGCCAACGACGTGACCAATCCCGCGGCCCGCACCGATCAATCGAGCCCAATTTTCGGAATGCCGATTCTCGACGTAGATAAGGCCCGCACGGTGATGGTGATCAAGCGAAGCATGAATCCAGGATTCGCGGGAATTGATAATCCTCTTTATTACCTCGATCAAACTCTCATGCTTTTCGGCGATGCCAAATCATTTGTCAGCGATATCGTGAAAGAATTGGGCGGCGGGCATTAGCTCTACGAAAGAACTTATTGTTTTAAGGCTTGTTTCAAGCTAGCTTTGACGCGAATCGAATCAAGGCTTGAATCGTCCCATCCTCCACCAAGGGCTTTGATGAGATAAACAGATGTCACCATCCGTTGTCCCTCGATTTGAGTCGCCAGGCGTTCGTTGGTCAGAACTTGCTCCTGTGCCGTAATCACATCGAGGTAAGTGACCAGACCCCCGTTATAGCGCGCGTTGGCAAGTTGCAGAGAGCGGTCAGCGTCGTCCACGGCTTTTTTCTGAGAATTGGAAGCCAATGCCAGAGCTTGTAATCCCGAAAGTGCGTCTTCGACTTGCTGAAAAGCAACCAGCACAGATTCGCGATAATTTGCGACGTCTTCCTGATACACGCTATCCGCGAAATCGAGTTGCGCATGGAGCCGACCACCTGCGATTAACGGTTCGATCGCGCTCAATCCAAGTGACCACAAAAAACTAGGTGCGTTAAACAGTGTTGTGATGTCACGGCTTTCTACACCTCCGCCGCCTGTTAAAGGAATATTTGGGTAAAATGCCGCTCGCGCAACTCCAATCTGTGAATTGGCTGAGGATACTGTACGCTCTGCCGTTGCAATATCCGGACGACGTTGCAGTAACTCCGACGGCAGACCAATTGGAACCGGTGGAGGCTGCGTGTTCAGTGTGCGAACCGGAGCTTTAAAGCTGGAAGCGGGCAATCCCTGGAGAACGGCGATGGCATGCTCGTCTTGAGCGCGTTGTTGCTGTAAAAGATAGAGTTGAGCCACTGACGAATCCAGTACGGTTTCTTGTTGTGCGACGTCCAAACCCGAAACTGCCCCGCCAGAATGTCGCTTGTCAACTAGATCCAACCCTCTTTTCTCGAAATCAATGGCTTTTTGAACCACCGCCATTTCAGCGTCAGTCTCCCGCAATTGAAAATAATCGGCAGCGAGTTCAGAGCTTATCAGCAGACGCACATTTTCGAGATCGGCAGCCGAGGCTTGTACCGACGCGTTGGCTGCTTCTACGCTCTTGCGAACGCGTCCAAACAAATCCACTTCGTAATTTAAGGTGAATGGAATGGTGAAAGTATTTTCTGTGTCCGGACGCAACGGTGTAGTCGCGCCAAGCAATGGACGGTTTCCGGAAACTCTCTGACGGCTGACGGATGGTGCGGCATCCAACTCAGGGTATAAACCAGAGGCCGTCACACGTGCAGAAGCTCGCGCTTCCGATAGCCGCGCAATCGCCGCCTGCAAGGTTTGGTTGGCCGCTAAGGCGCGATCTTCGTATTGATTAAGTTCTTCATCTCCGAAGACTTTCCACCATGTTCCCTTTGGAATCTGATCGGTCGGATTTGATTCTTGCCAGGGAGCGGGCGTTTGCCAGCTTTGCGGTATGGTGACATCCGGCTTTTTATATTTAGGGGAACGAGCGAACACACAGACACCCGAGAAAAAAAATAAGCCGATCACCACCAACTTCTTCATGAATGTCCACCTGAAGGGGCGTTCACCTGAACCTGCTCTCCCTCTTCGAGCGAATCTGGAGGATTCAGCACAAGAGAATCGTTTGCTTGCAGGCCGCTCAAGATTTCCACCTCCGTTCCATAGTCCCGACCGATGACGACAGGTTGCAGGTGAACCTTGCCATCGCTGTCCACCACGGCGGCACGGTTTCCGTCAGCGCGAAATAAAAGCGCGTTTACAGGCACAGACAGGCGAGGCGTCGTCACATTTACCGCAAAATGAACCTGGGCGAAGCCGCCCGGGAAGAGCTGGCCTTTAGAATTCGGAACATCAATTTCCGTGCGCAGCGTGCGTGTGGTTGGGTCAATAGCATCTGCACTTCTCGCCACTTCGCCGATGAATTTTTCTCCCGGGATAGAAGCCAGCTCGATCGATCCCTTGACGCCGTAATGAACAAAGGGAGCGTAGATTTCAGGCACGTCAATGTACACGCGGATGGGGTCAATACGGGCCAGATCGAACAGCTCCTGATTCATGCCACCATTGCCGGCATTGATAAGCGCACCAATGTCCACCAGGCGTTTAGTAATGACGCCGGAAAAAGGCGCATAGATATGTTTGAACGACTCCAGTTGTTCCAGGCGGCGGACATTGGCCGTCGCGGCGGCGAGATTCGCTTCGCCCTGGACAAAAGTATTTGAGCGCTCGTCAGTTTCTTGCTGGGCGACGGCGTCCTGTTTTTGCAAATCCTGCCAGCGCTGAGCGGATGTTTTGGCGATCTGCAATTGGGCCGCGGCCTGATCGCGCGCAGCTTTTGCCTGCATCAATTCCTGATCCACTTCCGGCGTTTCAATGTCGGCAAGCAACTCGCCTTTATTGACCCGGCTGCCAATGTCCTTGTACCACTTGGCGAGATACCCATTGGTTCGTGCATAAATCGGCGATTCTGTATAAGCCTGCAGGGTCGAGGGCAGTGTTAAATCTTGTTGCGGCGCCTCCGGCTTGGGGTGAATAACGGCGACGCTGGGCGTTGCCAACGCATCAGTTTCTTTGGCCAGCGCCCGTTTCTCTTCGACACGGATAACAAAAGAAATCACCGCGCCAATGATGAGAAGTGACGCGACGATTACAAGGAGAATCGCTGCCCCTCTTTTTTGAGGAGTCTGGGCCGCGGCTTGCGTTTGTGGCTTATCGAGTACTTGCTGATCCATATCAAATCACCTGAACTTCCAAAGTCTCAATCTTAACTAGGACCGGGAGCCGTAGCGGCACGATTCACACGGCGTCCATGGAAAATACTGAACACGACCGGAACAAAAAACAGGGTGGCAACCGTGGCAAATAACAAGCCACCGATTACCGCTCGACCGAGCGGCGCGTTTTGCTCGCCACCTTCACCCATACCCATCGCCATGGGCAACATGCCGATGATCATGGCCAAGGCTGTCATGATGACCGGACGCATGCGAGTGTAGCCTGCTTCCAATGCAGCTTGAATCGGATGCAGACCCTCATCCATGCGCTCGCGCGCAAAAGAGATCATCAGAATACTATTCGCGGTGGCAACGCCCATACACATAACAGCGCCGGTCAGCGCGGGAACACTCAGCGTGGTGTGGGTCAAAAAAAGCATCCAGATGATTCCAGCCAAAGCGCCGGGGAGAGCCGTAATGATGATGAAAGGGTCAAGCCACGACTGAAAATTGATCACAATTAGCAAATAAACCAGGACAATCGACATGACCAAGCCAATCAGGAGACCCTGAAACGACGACTTCATGGTCTCAACCTGGCCTCGCACAATCATTTGCGTACCACGAGGCAATTTGCTCCGGAACGAATCCAGAATCTTTTGCGTGTCGTCAGCAACGCCGCCTAAATCGCGGCCGTCCACGCTGGCATACACGTTTACGACGGGTGTGATGTTGTAGTGATTCACGACGGCAGGGGTTGTAATCGGACTCACGTTGGCCAAGTTCGCCAGTATCTGTGGCTGGTCCGATGTACTGCCGGAAATCGGGGTATTCATCAACGACTGGAGAGTATCTAAACGATACTGCGGTGTCATTACAGCGATGTTGTAGCTGACGCCGTTATTCGGGTTGAGCCAGAAAGTTGGCGTGGTCTGGAAGCTGCCACTCAAAGAAATCAAAAGATTGTTCGCCACGTCACGCTGGGTTAATCCGACTTGCTGAGCGCGGACGCGATCCACATCGAGATACAGAGCCGGATTGTTAAGGAGTTCCTGGACATGGATATCCACCGCTCCGGGCACATGCCGCAGCTCGTTGGAAATCTGCTGTGCAATCTCGTAATTCTGCGGATATTTATTTCCGATCAATTGAATATCCACCGGCGCAGGTAAACCAAAGTTCAAAATTTGGCTGACGATATCCGCGGGTTGGAAGAAAAATTCCACACCGGGAAATGCACGGGGAAGATTGTGACGCAACTTGTGAATGTACTCTTCCGTTGGACGATGGCCTTGATTCAGATTCACAAGAATTTCCGCGTCAGAAGTGCCTATCGTTCCTGAGTTGCTATACGACGTGTTGATGCCGCTGTAAGGCAGGCCGATGTTATCGAGCACCGTGCTGACCTCGCGTTCCGGCACCTCACGGCGAATTTCCTGCTCTACCAAGTCCACGAGTCGTGCCGTTTCTTCAATACGAAGGCCGGGCCTGGCGCGCATATGCAGCCGCATTTCTCCGGCATCCACTTTGGGGAAGAAGTCGCGTCCGAGAAAGAACACTAACCCGCCCGACAATAAACCGAACCCGAGGAAGCAAATCACAAACATGCGCCGGTGGCCCATGACGCCTTCAAGAACAGATTTATATCCCTGGCGTAAATCTTCGAAATGGCGTTCGAATCCCTTTTGAAACCGGCCGAGGAAAGTTGTTGCAGGTTTGTGCGTGTCCAGTTCATGCCCGCGGAGAAGATACATCACCAAAGTTGGAATTAGGGTGCGCGAAAGCAGGTAAGACGCAAGCATGGCGAACACAACAGCTTCCGCGAGAGGAACAAAGAGGTAGCGGGCGACCCCGGTTAAAAAAAACATCGGTACAAACACGATGCAAATGGCCAGTGTCGAAACCAGCGCGGGAACGGCAATCTGCTGCGCGCCATCGAGAATGGCGTGCTTGAGTTCCTTTTTCATTCCCAGGTTGCGCTCGATATTTTCAATTTCGACGGTTGCGTCGTCCACCAATATCCCGACCGCGAGCGCCAACCCGCCCAAGGTCATGATGTTGAAGGTTTCACCGAGCGCGCTGAGGCAGAGAATGGAAACTAGAATCGAAAGAGGTATGGAGATCGCGATGATGAGCGTGCTGCGCCAATTTCCGAGAAAAAGCAAAATCATCGCAGCCGTCAGGCAGGCAGCGGTAAGCGCTTCCCGAATTACGCCTTCGATTGCCGCCCGAACAAATAACGACTGATCGAAGAGCAAATTCATCTTGAGCTCTTCTGGCAGGGTGGTTGCAATTTGCGGCAACATTGTCTTAATGTTTTTCACGATGTCGATCGTAGAAGCGCCGCCATTTTTCAGGACCGTGATAAGAGTGCCACGAGAGCCATCCTGACGAACGATGTTGGTCTGCGGTGAAAAACCATCGCGCACGTGAGCCACATCGCGGATATAAATTGTGACGCCATTTACCGTTTTGACCGGCAGATCGTTCAATTCCGCAACGGTTTTTGGGCTTGCATTCATCTGAATCTGATATTCCAGAGCGCCAAGCTTGGCGGTACCCGACGGCAAAATTAAGTTTTGCGCGCTGACAGCGTTAACCACATCCACCGGCGAGAGGTGTTTCGCTTGCAGAGCAGCTGTGTCAATATCCACCTGGATTTGACGCTGCTTTCCACCGTACGGCCAGGGGATTGCCGCTCCCGGAATTGTGATGAGCTGCGTGCGGATGAAGTTTGTGGCGTAATCAAAAAGTTGCTGCTCCGGCAAAGTTTTACTACTCAATCCAATTTGAACAATCGGCACACTCGATGCCGTGTACTGAATAATCAATGGCGGCGTAGTCCCGGCTGGCAACTGCTTGAGTTGGGTTTGGGAGATGGCAGTAACTTGCGCCAGCGCTGTTTGAATATTGGCGTTTGGGCGGAAAAAAATCTTTACAACTGCAATCCCGTTCAGCGATTGTGATTCGATATGGTCAATGTCGTTGACGAGTGTAGTCAGTGCGCGTTCGGTCACCGATACAATCCGGTCGGACATATCTTGAGGCGGTAGACCGTTGTAATTCCAGACAACACTGATGACGGGAATGTTGATGTCCGGGAAGATATCAGTAGGAGTCCGCAGGATGATGATCGGGCTGAGGATTAAAATCAGCAGCGCCATCACGATAAACGTATAAGGCCGGCGAAGCGCTAAAGCAACAATCCACATGAAAGGAATTCCTTCTATTCAGCAGGGCCGCTCGACGAACGACGGAGAGGCCGGCCACCGGGACAAGCGAATCCGGATACTCAATTCTAGATGCAATACGCATCGTATCGGATTTAATTTCTGTTACATTATGCTGCGATGAGCAAGGTGTCGCAAAATGAGTCTGTAACTCGGACCCCGGGTCGTCCGCGCAGCCAGGAAGCGCGAAAAGCCATCCTCGAAAGCACACTGCAACTTCTACAAAAAACAGGGTTTACGGATCTTTCCATCGAGGCAATCGCAGCTCGTGCAGGGGTGGGGAAGGCCACCGTTTATCGCTGGTGGCCGAACAAAGCAGAATTGGTGATGGAAGCTTTTGTTACTGCCGTCGAAGCTGAGCTGCGCATTCCCACCTCCGGTTCTGCTGAGAAGGTCATTCGCGAGCAGATGAAGCGTTGGACGAGGATTTTCAACAGTCCGCTGGGAAAAGTTATCGCTACGGTTATTGGCGCCGGCCAATCAGACCCGGAAATGCTGCGTGCTTTCCAGCGTCAATATGTTGAACCCCGCCGTACGGAAGCACGCAAACTCCTTCGCGAGGCCATGCGCACAGGGGAAATCCGTTCGAATCTCGACCCCGACACCATTTTGGACATTCTTTATGGGCCTCTCTATATGCGTTTGCTATTGCGTCATGCCGAACTCAATAGCGAACTTCCCGGTCTGGTATTTGACATTGTGATGCCCGGTCTCCGCCCTGTTGACCCGTAACCCGAAGAAATTCAGGACAAATGCTTGCCGGAGCAAATTAAGGCTTTGCCGAACTGTGCCGATTACCCTAATGAGTTGCTAAACCCGGGAGTCAACAAGAGACTTCTTTACATATGGCTGCCATTGGCGCATCGCAAGCGAATCAGAACACGATGGAGAGTTGGCGTTCCACGCTGGAACTCGCGTGAGGGAAGTATTTGAACTGATGTTGGGGTTCCGGATTGAGCCTGCACCTGCCGGAAGTGAAGAGCGTGTTGAGGTCACTGCGATGGTTGGTCTTGCTGGCCAACTGTGTGGCGTGCTCAGTCTTTATTGCAGTAAAAATGCTGGAGAACTGATGGCATCGAAGATGCTTGGTATTCCACCCGAGCAAGTAGGCAAGGACCGAGAGAAACCTATTTGTGTATCGCAGGCCTTTGGGATTTCTTTAATGGCGCAAGAGAATAAGTTAAGAAAGTTTTGAATAAAAAAGCGGCATGCTTTTCAGCATGCCGCGCAGCCAATTAATTCTTTTTGTCTTACTGCACCGTTAGTGCAACCGTTGCAGTGTGTGTCGTGACGCTGTTGCCGGTTACTTTCAGCGTGTAACTGCCAGGCTGCGTCGAAGACCCGACTTTTACGGTCAACGTGGAAGTGATGGGATCTGTTCCATCAGGGGTGACCGAGCTTGGTACGGCCGCACAAGTCGTACCTGACGGTGCGCCCGCGCAGGTCAAGTTGATGGGTTGATTGAATCCCGCGCTTGGAGTCATCGTCAATGTGGAGGTGCCCTGCGATCCCCGCGCAATGGTGAGCGAATTAGGCGAAGCGGTCAATGTAAAGTCCGGGCCATAGCCGGTCAAATACATGATCTGGGTCGGATAGTTGTAGGCATTGTCATTGATATTCACTTTGCCGGTTCGCGTGCCGTAACCTGTCGGAGTAAAAGTCACCATGAAGGTGCATTTCAAGCCAGGAGCAATCAGGTTGTCAGTGCAAGGGTTATTGTTCACGAGAGCGAAATCACCGTCCACTGTGACGCTGCTGATATAGAGGTCATCACTGCCCGTGTTCTTGTCAGTGAAACTCATCGGCTGGCTGGTTTGCCCAATGGGCTCAGGCGTGGAGAAGGTTGTGCTGGGCGCGGAAAGATTTGCGCCTGCCGTGATGCTGACGTGGCGAACGCGGTTATTTCCACCGTCGGCTATGTATAAATCGTCAGCGCTATCGATCGCGACGCCGAAGTTGTTAATGAAAGCTCCGTTGGCGGCATTACCATCCCCACCGAATCCATACTGGTTGGGAGCGCCAATATGACCGGCTACTGTGGCTACGCTTTGCGTCGGCTGATCAATGCGGCGAATCACGAAGAAATCTGCGCTGCTGATAAACAGATTGCCACGAGAATCAATCGATAGATATTGCGGCTGGCCGAAAGTTGCAGCAAGAGCAGACCCCGCATCACCCGTATCGGAGTTTGCCCCGGTGAAGGCGTAGGCATTGATAATGCCACTGCTAACCACGCGAACCCTGTTGTCATTCTCGTCGGAAACATAAACATTTCCTGAACCGTCCACCACCAATCCGAACGGGCCATTCAATTGTGCGTTGACTGCCGCGGCTCCATCACCGCATGGCGAAGTGGGACTCGTGCAAAGAGCGCCGTTTCCGTCTATCAGGGTACTGATGATTCCAGAAGAGTTAACCATGCGAACGCGATTGGCCGCGTAGTCGGCAATGTAGATGTTTCCAGAATTATCCAAAGCAATTGCGGTTGGTTCCGACAAATAAGCTTGCGTTGCCGGTCCGCCATCGCCACAACTGGATCCCTTCTGGCAGCTTTGTCCATTCCCCGCGATGGTTGTGATCACGCCCGATGCATTAATCAAACGAACCCGACCATTAAGACTGTCGGCGATGTAGATGTTGTTGGAGTTATCAATCGTTAAACCCAGGGGATAATTTAGCGTTGCTTGGGCAGCCTGTTGACTGTCCCCGGAATATCCCGCGGATCCAGTGCCGGCGATCGTAGTAATGTTTCCTGGAGGATTGCCTGGCGTCACTTTGCGAATTCTGTTATTGGCCGAGTCTGCGATATAGAGATTGCCGACAGAATCAACTGCCACCGCATGATCAGAGCCTAAAATTGCCGCAGTCGCGGCTGATCCATCCCCACCCAATCCACCACCGGCCAGAGAATTAATGACATTACTAACAACCTCGCGAATACGCTGATTGCCACTGTCAGCGATGAAAAGGTTTCCGTGAGAATCGGTAACGACACCGCGAGGCGCGTCAAGAAGAGCAGCCTTTGCCTGTCCGCCGTCTCCACCGAATCCAGCGGTGCCTGTGCCCACGACGCTGGAAATGATTTTGTTAGCGCTCACCTTGCGGATTCGATTTTCTGGCGCATCCGCGATATACAGGTTGTCAGAAGCGTCGAGATAAACTTGCGTGGGGCTGGTGAGAGTCGCTTTTGCAGCAGTTCCGCCATCCCCGCATCCTGCCTGTACGTTGCAGACGTTGCCTGTACCTACATAGTTGAAAAGGTCTGGGTTCCCGGCCAATATCGCGCGGACCCGCCGGTCGCCCGTGTCGGCGATGGCTATGTTTCCTAGCTTGTCAACCGCAACTCCCATGGGAAAGTTCAGTTCCGCGGCGGTTGCTGCGCCATTGTTTCCACAGGGCGAGGTAGGACTCGGGCAAGCTACGCCGCTTCCGGCGATGGTTGAGATATTTCCTGAACTCGCGCTGACTTCACGGATACGGTTGTCGCCGCTATCGGCGATATAGATATTGCCGGCTGTATCCACTGCGACAGCAGAAGGACTGTTGAATTGTGCCGAGGTGGCCTTGCCGCCATCACCGCAGGCGGAGGTTGAGCTGGCGCAAATTACTCCGCTTCCCGCAACGGTGGTAATGATTCCGCTGGTATTCACCTTACGAATGAGCTGATCCGCCGTGTCCGCGATATATACGTTGCCCGCTGCATCAACAGCCAGGCCAGTGGGCGAATAAAGGCTGGCGCTGGTCGCAGGACCGTTGTCGAGCTGTTTGGGATTGAACGTCGGGTAACCGATTCCCGCAAATACGGTTAGATTTCCAGATGCGTCTATTTTGAAAACTTCCTGCGCGGCAGGGACTGCGACATAAGTGTTCCCTGCAGTATCAGTTGCGACAGAGCTCGGGCCCGGAATATCAGCGTAAGGGCCGGTTGCTGATCCATTTACGGAGCCACCGCCGGCAGCGGTTGTGATTGTGTTTTGGGCAGACGCAAATGGCAATCCGCAGAACAATACCAATATCACTGCGGCAAAATATGCGAGAAATTGAGATTCTTTTGTCACAAACCTGGAGCGGGAGTTCATGAAGTCCGTATCCTTTGGATGGGTTGGTGGCCCGGGGCAGCCACCTTGATCTAGAACTGGGAAAACCAATACCTGAGCCAATTTTAGGCATAGTTCAAGACTTAGGCAAAGAGTATTTAGTCAGTGGAAGATAGTCTCTATTGGTGGGCTTGTAGGATTTTTGATTAGTGGGCGGCAGCCGCAGCTTTTTAGGTGTGCGATCGCCTCGTTTGTCCCTTGCCGATGGTTTATTCGCCCGATCCGGTGGCGCGTCTGGGCTGGCGATCAAGCTTAAGTTGTTGCTGTTGTCCAACTTAAACCTACCCACCCTACCCTGCAGGTCGAAGGCTCCAGGCGATGACCACGGGATCCACTGATGGAAGTGACGAACAGCGTAATTGCGATGGAACCAGCGATTTTTGACGTTAGCCTTAAGTTGCCAAACATTGTTAATCCAGTCTGAGTACCTTGTCGGCACAAAATGAAAATAAGCATTAGGTTCTTTGGGACGTGTTTACCGCTTGGCGGGGAAAACAAGCAAACGTTTACGTGCAAAATTTCGAATACTACTTTCCCATTATTGACCGCACGCTCACTGTTTTAAATAATCACCAACTTCACCGGATATGTTGCTTGCGCTGAATATGCGCAACTACAGCGTTGTACTCATTTCAATAAGAGGCAGACATCCATGGTTGCACGCAAGCTGCGCTGGCACACGTTGTTCTTGATTTGCTCGTTTATAAACGTGGCCGCGCAGCAGATTAGCGGCAATATTAATGGCACGATTACCGACCCCAGCGGCGCGGCCATCCAGAATGCAACGGTAACGGCCAAACAAATTGAGACCGGTCTGGCTCGCTCGGCGACTACCAGCCGGCAGGGGACCTATGTTCTTGTTGAACTTCCCGTTGGACATTACCAAGTCGAGATCCAATCAAAAGGATTTGAGAAATATGTTCAACAAGGAATTTCTCTCGATGTCAACGAAACCGCTACCGTGAATGTCCACCTGAAAGTAGGCTCTGAAACGCAAGAGGTTCAAGTCAACGCCAACGCCGCCTTGATTCAAAGTACGGTCAGCAGTCTGGGGCAAACTGTAGAAGAACAGGAAATCCTCGATCTCCCACTGGACGGCCGCAACTTTGCCCAGCTCGGGGTGCTTCAACCCGGCGTGGTTCCTTTAACGCCCGGTCTCATAGAGGCTGGCGGAGGCTTGCGCGACAGCCAGGGTTACGCGGTGAATGGGCAGCGGCCAGAGTCCAACAACTTCATGATTGACGGCGCAGACAACGTAAACTCCGTGGACGCCGGCTATGTACTGAAGCCACCAATCGACGCAATTGCCGAGTTCCGCATCCTTACGCAAAACTCGAATGCAGAATTTGGGAGAAGCTTGGGCTCAACAACGAACATCATCACACGGGCGGGATCAAACCAATTTCACGGCGCATTGTGGGAATTTTTTCGCAATGACGCCATGGATGCGTCCGACTATTTCACTCATAGCGTTCAGCAGTTGAAGCAAAATCAATTTGGTGGAACTTTTGGCGGCCCCATTGTCAAAGATAAGACCTTCTTTTTCGGATATTACGAGGGCTTCCGCAATCGGCAGGGTGAAACCGATTCCGCGACCGTGCCATCGCAATTAGAACGGCAGGGAAATTTCTCAGAGTTGTGCCCTGAAGGTTTCACCAACGGCTTTTGTAACAATCCGAATGGCCAGCTCGTCAACGAAGAATCGGGCCAACCGGTCCCAAACAACATCCTGACCTCCATTGATCCAATCGCACAAAACATTTTGCCATTCTTCCCCATCGCCAACAGCGGGTTGAACACTTTCATCACGACACAAAGCAAGAGCGAGAATAATGACGCATTTGGGCTGCGTTTTGACCACTATCTAAGGCCATCAGACACGCTGAATTTCCGCTACATGTATAGTGCGGGGCCAACGACCGATCCTCTTTCACCTGCCGGCGCCAACGTTCCGGGCTTTCCCGTTGGCGAAGACGATCGCGCGCAGAATTTCGTCGCACAAGAAACACACGTTTTTTCGCCCAAGCTGACTGCTGTAGCGCGGTTTTCATATCTGCGCAACAAGTTCCTTTTTGGCGACCACCTCAATCACACATCGCCCAATAGTCTTGGTTTTCAGTACCAACCGACACTGACGGAAGCCGAAGGGCCTCCTTTTATCCAGATCGGAGGTTATGCTTCAGTTGGAGATCCCATCACTGGTCCGCGCAACACCTATCAGAATACGTTTGATTATTCGGGTTCATTAAGCTGGATTCGCGGCCGTCACGAAATGAAGTTCGGGGGTGGATATCGCCACGAAAATATCAACGCATTGCAGGGCATTGCGACGAACGGATTCTTTGTTTTCGCACCATTTCCATTCAGCGATGGTTTTGCCAGTTTTCTAGAGGGCGCCCCGGTGTTTTTCCTGCAAGGCGTCGGTGATTTTTCACGAGGTATTCGCGGGAAAGCTTCAAATCTATATGCCCAGGATACTTATAAAGCCACTTCGCGCTTAACACTGAACTTCGGTTTGCGTTACGAACTGCCCTCCCCATATACCGAAATTCACAACCGCCAGAATCTTTGGATTCCCGGCGTGCAATCGAAAGTCATGCCCAGCGCACCACCCGGATTGCTTTATCCCGGCGATCCTGGCGTGCCCGCGGGTTTGATTCCGACGGACAAGAAAGCCTTCGCTCCACGGGTTGGTTTGGCGTTTGACCCGACTGGCGGCGGAAAGTGGCTCATAACATCTGCATACGGCATTTATTATGAGCCTTATTACACTGGCAATGGCGGCCCCTTGCAATCGCCGATTAGCGCACCGCCATACCTCCAAACGCCGCAAGTGAATTTTCCGAACTTCGCGAACCCTTATGCGGGACAAAATCTTTTTACCGGCCAGTTTGCCGAGCCGATGACGCTGCTTACGCTTGCGCCCAATTTACCTTTGCCATATACGCAGGACTGGAATCTCAATATCCAAAAATCATTTGGGGCCAACTGGCTCGCGCAAATCGGGTACGTAGGGACTAAGGGAACCAAGCTTCCGCGATTTATCGAAGGAAATCCGACAGAATTTATTCCTGGGCTGGATTCGAGCGGCAATCCGATTTCAAATGAAAATAATGTGAATCAACGCCGGCTTTATTCGGGATGTACTCTGACTTCGCCGAATAATTGCGTGTATGCTTCAGCAGGTTTGATCACTGGCGCCGCAGGTTCTTCCTATAATGCTCTAGAAACCAGTTTGCGTAAGCGATTTGGCTATGGCCTGTCATTCTTGGCTTCTTATACATTGTCAAAATCAATTGACGACGTTTCCTCTTTTAACATCACCGGTTCTGCTTCACAACCAGTGGCGGGAGAAAACGACTTAGCGCAGAACCCATTTGATCTTGCAGCCGAACGCGGTAGGTCCATGTTCGATGCGCGGCATCGTTTTGTACTCAGTTATCAGTGGAGCATTCCGTTCTGGAATCACGCTACAACTTGGTATCAATATGCCTTCGGCAACTGGCAGGTCAACGGCATCATGACAGCCATGTCAGGCACGCCTTTTACGGGTTTCGATTCGTCGGATAATTCTCTTCAAGGAAGCGCGCCTGAGATTACAGGCTTTTCAGCCAATCGGCCCAATGTGATAGGAAATCCCAACTCCGGCCCACGCACCGCACAGGAGTGGTTTAACGTGAGCGCTTTCCAAAAACTCGCGCCTGATCCGCTTGGCCGATACCAGGTTTTCGGGGATGAAGGCCGCAACGTGGTCGAAGGCCCTGGCTATGTAAACTGGGACTTTTCCGTGTTCAAAAAAATTGCGATCGCAGAATCCAAGCAACTGCAATTCCGTGCAGAATTTTTTAACTTCCTGAACCATACAAATTTTCGGTTGCCAGTGAGCGATATTAGTTCACCTAATTTTGGACAAATCCAATCAGACGTAGGGCCGCGGGTGACACAACTGGCGTTGAAGTTCTCGTTCTAATGAGCATCAGAAGCCAGCCGATGGTGTGATGCCCTTGGCTTCGATACATTCGTAGGATTTTCCGGCGGCGAGATTTTTGTATTCTTCAATTTTTCCGTTTGGCCACTGAATTACGACGCGCTCGATTTTGTCGCGCTTGCCAAGGCCGAAAGTAACGGGCAGTTCAGATTGCGACAAATAGCTCGAGCCGCTTTTTACCATACGAGATTGAATCGTGCCTTCGTGATAGATGCGAACCATCGCGCCAATGGCGTCGCGGTTCGATTGCGTACCGATCAGTCGGAACCGGATGCTTTTGTTTCCTGAATGTTGGTCGTTGCGATACAGGCAAGCCGGCCCATTATTCGTGGTGATAAGAATATCGGCATCCCCGTCGCGGTCAAAGTCACCGTATGCAAGGCCCCGTCCAACTTTGGCTTGATGAAATTCATTGCCAACGTCTGCGCTAACATCTCGGAATTGCCTTTTTCCCTCGTTTAGAAAAAGTTGCGGCGGCTGCGCATAGCCTACATTCCCGCGGATATTCCGTACCGTCTCATCAATATGGCCATTGGCGACCACGAGATCTAGATTGCCGTCGAGATCGGCATCGAGAAATACACAACCAAAACCAAGGGTGTTTTTCGAAGGCAATCCAACGCCCGATGGGACCGCGATGTCTTCGTAACTTCCATTTCCAAGATTGCGATACAGTCCAATCATTTCATTGTCGAAATTAGTGATGGTTATGCCGGCGGCGCCTGAATTTTCGAAGTCGCCGATATCTACACCCATGCCCGCGCGAGCTTTGCCGTCTGCACTAAACGCGAGTCCTGCTTCAACCGCAACTTCTTTGAATGTGCCGTTGCGGAGATTCCGGTAAAGCTTATTTGGCTGTGTATCGTTGGCGACCAGTAAATCGGGCCATCCGTCCTGGTCATAGTCAAGCATAGCTACACCTAAAGATTTCGAGCTGCTGTCGAAAACGCCGCTCTTTGCCGTCACGTCCTCAAACGTGCCATCGCCTCGATTGCGAAATAGCCAGCAGGTCTCACCGCGGTATGCTTCCGGAGTGCAATAAGACTTGTGTTTCCCATCGAGACTGCAAAAAACATCGTGCTCAGACGACCACTTGACGTAATTGCAGATAAACAGATCGAGTAGCCCATCGCGATCAAAATCAAGCCACAATGCGGATGTGCTGAATGCATGCCTGCCATCCAACCCGCTTTTTCGCGTCACATCGATAAAAGTTCCTTTACCCGTGTTCTTAAAGAGCCGGTTTTGCCCAACGCAGGTGACAAGAATGTCAGGAAATCCATCGTTGTTATAGTCCCCGACTGCAACGCCCATGCCATACATCTCGATGTCGAGACCCGCTTTATGAGTTACATCGGTAAATGTGCCATCCCGGTTGTTTCGATAGAGTTGGAGCGTGGATCTTTGATGATTGTGTCCCGGCCAATCCATGCCATTAATAAGGAGAATGTCCTGCCAGCCGTCGCCGTCGTAATCGAGGAACGCGCACCCGGAGCCTAATGTTTCCGGGAGCAACTTTCCACCGTACGCTCCGCTGTTATGTTGGAATTGAATGCCGGATGAACCCGTAACATCCACAAGTTGAAATCCTGGAGATGCCGCTTGAGCAAATGGCTGAGCCAGTAATTCCCAAGGCAAGATCAGCGCCGATGCCACGCTTGTTGTGTCACGCAAGAATTTCCTGCGATTCAAGGAATGTTCACCAGTCCGTTGCGAATAGCATAAACGACCAACTCCGCAGTTTTATGGATGCCCAGTGTGTCCATGATGTTGGCGCGATGAACGGCGACTGTATTTGCACTCAACTCCAGCAATGTGGCAATTTCTTTGTTCGACTTGCCGGCTACGATCCATCGCAAAACTTCGAGTTCGCGCGGGGTGAGTGCGGAAGTCCGCTCTCCCCTGAGGCTGTAAGTCGGAGAAATTTGGGGATCAAGTACGATTTCGCCGGCCACGGCACGCCGAATAGCGCTAACCAGCTCCATATCCATGGCACTTTTCAAAATGTACCCGCGTGCGCCAGCGTCCAAGGCCTGCCGCACCAAAGTTTCTTCGGAGTGCATGCTCAACATTAAAATTGCTGTATCAGGGTGCTCTTCAAGAATGCGCCGGGTAGCATCGAGCCCGCTCATGCCCTGAAGAGCGCAGTCCATCATGATAAGTTGCGGGTGGAATTCCGTTGCTAAACTTAAGGCCTCTTCGCCGCTGCTGGCTTCGCCGACTACTTCAATATCGGGTGCGTCCTCCAAAATACGTCGAAACCCGCGGCGCACGAGGCTGTGATCATCAACCAGCAGTACCGAAATCTTATCGGCCATGTTTCTCCGCTGCCTCTATTGGTACATGAAGACGAATCAGAGACCCACCCTCAATCGGGACAGCATATTCAATGCTGCCGCCAAGTATTTCAGCGCGTTCACGCATAGCCACCAGCCCAATACCTCCTTTAGCAGATTTCGCGGTGAACCCTACGCCATGATCTTCCACCTCAAGTTCGAGCGCTTTAGGAAGAAAGCGAAATCGCACCCAAGCCTGGAGTGTTCCAGAATGGCGTACAACATTATTTAATGCTTCCTGCAAGATTCGGTAAATATGAACTCCCACTTCTCCATTCACGGGAAACGGTACACCAGATTTTTCATAGGAAATGGTAAGTCCCGTTTGCCGTTCGACTACTGGAATATATGCATCGATTGTATTCTCGAGGCTTTGCTCATCAATCATCACTGGGTGCAGCGCCTGCGAAAGGCTGCGCACTTTTTCAAGCGTGGTCTGTGCAATTTCGGTAACTTCCTGCAATTCGGCGCGCAGCGGTGATTCTTCGGGCACACGATTGCGGGCACGGCTGAGCATGGCGCCCATTGCCGTTAGAATTTGCCCAAAATCATCATGCAATTCGCGCGAAATATATTGCAAGGTAGATTCCTGGGTTGAAATGAGCTTCTGCGCCAGCTCGCTGCGTTGGTCCGACAAGGCAGCAATCTGTGCGAAAAGTTTGCGATTGGATTGGATCATCGAAAGGCTGGTTAAGAGAATGGCCGCAAGGATCGCAGCAAGGAACCAGTAAACCTGTCTTTGCACTCGATCGTAAATTTGTCCGACTTGGGCAGCGGCTTGTTCCTCGTTCGCGTTGTTTTGTACAAGCATTCTGGCGACAGCAGTACTCAGCCCTGCTTGCCGCGCCTGTAACGATAAGCGTATTTGTGCCCGCGCATCGCTCTCCTTGCCGCTTTGCGCCAGCACAAAAATTCGATCGGACGCGTCCCAAAACTGCGCGATGGAGTTGCTGAGAAATTGCCTTTGCTCAGGCGTTTGCTGAACTACAGCCGTTTGCCCTTCGACTCGCAATGCATCGTCCAAGTCGGAACGGATACGTTGAAATTGGGCCGTCCATGCGGTCAAAGGGTACGGTTCGTCGTTATCAAGCATGTCGCGCATCGCGACTGCGATCAAATTCAAATCATTCTGAATGCGTAAAAGCTGGAGTGAATCTTTGCGATTTCGGGCTGCGGTAGTATTTTGCAGTTCGCGAAGCCCCGAAATTTGCCAGGTGATATAGAGCGTATATGCAATCAATGCCGCGAGGGTAACGATCAATCCGAGGAATAACCCTGGAACTGGCGAGCGGTTTGAAGTTGGCAAATGCACGCTCCGAGGATATAACGTGGCGGTGATTGGGCACCAGAAACGCGCGAAACTGCCTGGATCTGAGCCCCGAAAAACGGACTCAATCCTCGAGTAAGATTACAAAGTCAACTGGCCCGATTGATAAAGTCGATCTAAATCATGATTGAACTGCTTTCTATCATTGCTGTTGGATTTTTTCTCGGTATGCGGCATGCTACCGATCCTGACCATGTCATCGCAGTAACGACGATCGTTAGCGGACAGCGGAAGCTTGGCCGCGCAGCGCTTATCGGCGCATTTTGGGGATTGGGCCACACCCTAACGATTTTCCTGGTGGGTGCTGGAATCATCCTTTTTAATTTGGTGATTCCACCACGTATCGGTCTCAGCATGGAGTTTTCCGTTGGGATCATGCTGATAGTGTTGGGAATTATCAACGTGGCAGGGTTTTTGCGATCTGTGCCAAGCCCCCTGACGAACCATGAGGAAGTAGCCACACATTCCCACGTGCACACACACGGCGACTATGTACACAACCATCGCCACGGGCACACGTCGGAAACTCATTCGCATACCCCTAACCAGACTCCGGTGGCTTTTCTAGACCGATTACTGGCACGATCGAATCTTTATCAACACGTGCGGCCGTTAGCGGTCGGGATTGTGCATGGCCTTGCGGGTTCAGCGGCTGTTGCTCTGCTTGTGCTGACTACCATCCGTAACCCGTATTGGGCGATTGCTTATTTATTGCTTTTTGGTGTCGGTACGATTGCCGGCATGATGGTCATCACGATGAGTTTGGCTTCTACTATACGGGTTGTAGGTCGGAATCAGTTCATTGCCCAGAGATTAGGAATGGCTTCCGGGCTGTTAAGTCTGGCCTTTGGCCTCTTTGTGGTCTATCAGATCGGCTTCGTCAACGGCCTTTTTACGGCTCACCCATCTTGGGTTCCGCGGTAGGATGGATTCCAAGTTTCACGCCAGCTGTATTCATGCAGGTTGTTCCATCACTCGTGACCTCAATTTCCTCTGGTCACCCCTCTGTGCGTGCTCCGGAGAAATTCGAGTAATGCAGCGTTCGGAGTTGTAGCAAGCCTGCGTCACGATGCATCACTTTTGCCATCTTCATGACCACGGTTGTAGGATCTTGCGATTGCCCACACTTGGCGTGACCCCTCAGCCATCTCAAGTTCGAGCCCATCCGGGCCGACTATAACGTTTGGTGAATTGGCGTCGAGCGGCAACTCTACGCGGAAGGTTGATCCCTTTCCAACTTCGCTCTCAAGCGAAATTGTCCCGTGATGCTGGACGACAATCCATTGCGCAATTGACAGGCCCAGCCCGGCACCGCCCATTTCGCGGCTTCTGGCTTTATCCACACGATAAAATCGTTCGAAAATTTTTTCCTGATCTGTTTTTTCGATCCCTATGCCACTATCGCTAACCGCGATTCGTGCTCTGCCGTCTGCGCGTTGCAACGACAAGCGCACATGGCCCTGAGGCGTAGTGTATTTGAACGCATTATCGAGCAGAATGTTGATGACCCGGCGAATAGCCGATTCATCGCCCGGGATAACGAGTGGAGCGCCTTCCAGTTGTTCGCTGAATTGCATATCGCGGATTGTAGCAACTTGACGCCAGCCAGCGGCGACATCCGCTACTGTCTCAGTTAGATTCATCGGACGAATGGAAATCGCCTCGCGCCCGGAGTCCGCGCGCGCCAGCGATAAAAGCTGTTCCAGCAGAAAAGTGGATCGTTCCGCTTCCAGGAGAATATGTTGTAGTGCGTCGCGGTATTCCGCATCCGTCCGCGGACGGCGCAAAGCCAATTCCGCTTCGGTACGCATCAGGGCAATGGGAGTGCGCAGTTCGTGGGAAGCATCGGCAGTAAATTGAGTGATGCGCTGTACTCCGCCCTCAATACGATCCAGCATTCCATTCAAGGTATCGGAAAGGCGCTGTAATTCATCCCCGGTACTTAACGTTTCCAACCGCTCCCGCAAATTCTCGCCGCTAATGGACTGTGCAGTCTTTGTCAACCTGTCAACTGGGGACAGCGCGCGGCGGCTAAGAACGTATCCCATGGCGGCAGCGATTAGTAGAACGATGGGCGCAAACATTAACAATGCACGGCGAATAACGGTAAGCGTTCGAACCACATCATCGGTCGGCACACCAGTTTGCAAGCTATAAGTCCGTCCGTTGACGACGAACGATTCATAGATGAAGCGGAACGGCCTCCCGCCCAGAACTAAGTCCTCGAAGGAATCCGGCGGCTGACGGCCCGCATCCAGCGGCAGGGGGTGCTGCTGCAGGAAGTGCGAACGATAGATCGATTCCCCGCCGACGTCGGATAGCTGCAGATAATCGCCGGAATGCTCGATTAAGTAAGCTTCAGAAACTTCCTCTTGCAGTTTGGCGATGGTAGCGTTCTTTTTTTGCGCGGCCAAAAAATTCTTCATATCATCAACCTGCGCGGTGAGCGACGCATTAGCCATTCGATAGAGATTGTGTCGCAAGATTAGCCACATGCCAGCGCCGAAGAGCGCTTGCGCCACGGCAAAGATCAGCACATACCGCAAAGTGAGCCGCAATCCGATGGAAAGTTTCTTCATGAGCAAACATCCTTCCGAATTGAGTAGCCGGCTCCGCGCACGGTGTGGATCAATTTTGTCAGCCCAGGCAGGTCAATCTTGTTCCGCAGCAGGTGAACAAAAGCATCGAGCGTATTTTCTTCAACCTCATGGTTTGTGCGCCACACGGATTCGATCAACGCGCGCCGGGATACAATCTGTCCTGAGTGACGCATAAGCATCTCTAACAAGCTGTATTCTCGCCGCGTAAGCCAAATTTTTACGCCATCGCGCACAACCTCGTGCCGAACCGGATCCAATACTAAGTCGGCAAATGCCAACTTTCCATCGGCAGTGGTCCTCGCCCGGCGTGTCACCGAGTGCAGGCGGGCCAGAAGTTCACCGAAAGAAAAAGGCTTGGTTAGATAGTCGTCTGCGCCCAAGTCAAGCCCTTTTACGATGTCAGTCTCGGAATCTTTGGCGGTGAGCATCAGAAGCGGCGTTAGATTCCTGGACGCACGCAGATTTTGAGCGACTTCAAATCCGTCAAGCCGGGGCATCATGACGTCCAGAATGATCGCGTCAAACTGATCATGCTGTGCGGCTCGCAGACCCTCAACACCGTCCGTTGCGCAGGTAACCTCGTGGCCTTCTTCGGTAAGGCCTCGCCGCAGCAATTGCGCCATTCGGCTTTCGTCTTCGACGACTAGTAGTTTCATGCCGGACAGACTCTTGCGCCTTCAAGTTTGCCACTGATTCCAGCGTAGTAGTTACAGTCTGAAAGAAAATTCATCGTACTTTCATCACAAAATCATACCTCCTTCCTAGAATCAGGCCTCATTAACCAAACAATTGTTCCACCGTAAGATTTCTTCAATACGGCGGATTGGTTCGGAAAAGAGGCACTTCATGAAGAGTCGCTTGCGTTCGGTCTTTAACCTGCTTCCGGTGGCAATCATAGTTTGGATTGCCGTCGTCTTGGCTCTCATGGCGAGACCCGTATTCGCCCAAGTTGACCGCGCTGCACTGGAAGGTACGGTGACCGATCCCTCAGGGGCCGCAATTGTGGGGGCCAGCGTAAAGGCCCAAGCCGTGGAGACAGACCTCGCGCAGGAAGTGCACACTAACGCGAATGGTTATTACCGCATTCCTGGCTTAGCAGTCGGCCGCTATGTCGTGACGATCACGGACGCTGGCTTCAAGACCAAGGTCGTCGAAGATGTTACGTTGCAAGTCGGACAGACCCGGACTCTTGATACCCGTCTGGAAGTAGGTGCCAAAGAAGAAAAAATTGAGGTGAATGCTGTGGCTGAACCGGTTGACCGGACCTCACCATCAGCGTCCACTGTCATAGACACGAACCAAATCGCTAACCTTCCCAACAATGGCCGGGATTGGGCGAGCTTCACATTGCTTGCGCCGTTTGCGCAAGACGACGGCGGCGGTGACCAGCGCACCATCCGTTTTGCCGGCCGGGCGCGCGATGACAACAACTTCAGCTTCGACGGCGTAGACGCAGGAGGTATCCAGGAGCAAGCGCAGAAATCCCAGACCCGGTTGCAGATTTCGCAGGATGCAATTGAAGAGTATCGCGTCAGTAGTGCCCTGTACGACGCCGAATATGGTACTCAGGCCGGCGGCCAGATCGACGTCGTCACTAAGTCGGGCACCAATGAATGGCATGGTACGGCTTTCGGTTATATACGCAACTCCGTGTTCGATGCTCGTAACTTCAACGATTTCGACATCAACGGTAATCCCGCGGTCCCGCCATTTCGCATGGGCCAGTATGGAATTACCCTCGGCGGTCCGATCCAGAAGAACAAGACGTTTTTCTTCGTCAGTTACGAAGGACTGCGGCAGTTGCAATCGACAACCCAACAATTCTCGGTTCCGGCTGGGGTGTGCTGCGCTTTTAGCCAGGCAGCGAATAATGGAAATGGTGGCCCCCTTACCGTTCCCTACCAGCAATATGTGCTGACCACATCCCCTCAAATGTGCAGCATCATGCAGGCCTTTCCGTGGCGAGCGTCGGTTGGAACGATTAACGGTTGCGCTCCCCGCTTCGTTTACCCGGATGCCGCTTTTGCGTTCCAAGGGGACAATTCCAACCCCATGCAGCTCAATAACACGGATGTCGTTACTGCTCCAACGCCAACCACCGTCCATGAAGACACATGGCTCGTGCGCATTGACCACAAATTCAACGAGAGTACTCTGCTTTACGGCCGTGCGCAGCGCGACATCAGCTTAGTCGATGCGCCAAACGGCAGCAGTCTTCCGGGAGACAAGCTTCAGACCATCAACCATCCGGCGAACTACCTCTTGGCACTGGAGCATACATTCACGCCGACTCTCTTCAACGAAGCGAAGCTTTACATCAACCGAGCCCCATTTCACAATCCGCAAGCCAGCATTCTTCCATTCGCAGTGAGCACGAGCGACTTTGTCATGCTCAACGACAACACAGCCGACATTGAGATAGGCACAACCTTTGGGGTGGTTGACAACCTGATTTGGACCCACGGCAAGCATGCCTTCAAAGCCGGGATGGAGATCCGCCGCGTCCGGCTCAATCAGGGACAAACCGCGGACAATGTCCTCAGTTTTGCAAGCACAGATGATATGGCGAATGCCAATCTCTCCAAGCTTGCTTACATCGCTCCTTGGTGCTGCCATGGATTGCGCCGCATGTTTTATATGCCCTACTTTCAGGATGAATGGAAAGCCACCCCGACTCTCACCCTGACGGCCGGGGTCCGCTGGGAATACTACGGAGTGGCCCACGAGGCGACCAACCGCACAACGGTTTTTGACGTGAATGAATTTCACGGCGTCTGTTTGGGTTCAGGCTCATTCAACACGCTGCCTGTTCCGCCCAGTGCGGGACCAATTAACACTCCCCCGTGTCCCAAAGATCCGGCTTTATACAACGCGAACTACAGGAATATTGACCCTAGGCTGGGCCTGGCTTGGGCACCTGAAGCCCTCCATGGAAAGACGGTTTTTAGGGCCGGTTTTGGTATCTATCACGGTGCGGCGCAAAACGACGATTTAAACGCCGGACTCGAAAGCGATACTTTCCGGGTGACGGTGAATCCTCCCGCAAGCGGCTTGTTTCCACTGCTCCCCGGTTTCGAGCAGACGACGCCCGACCTCACTGGCCTTCCTACCGGTCAAATTCAAAAGCAGGCTTCCCATCCTCGTGCCTTGCAGCGGCAGAATCGCAGGGACCTATATGTCGAAACTTGGGGACTCACGATTGATCACGAGTTACCGGCGAATTTCGTAGCCTCAGCTCAATATCTTGGAAGCCGCGGCGTTCGCTTGTTTTCACGCGGGGCCGTAAATCTTTGCACATCTCCGGTCACGTTCAATCCGAACGATGGTGACTGCGTCCGTCCGCTTGACCAGTATTATCCGAATCCTGCCTTTCCTGACCCTTTTGGATCTGTGGATTACAAATCCGATATCGGCGCCAGCACTTATAACGCTCTGGGATTGTCCCTGGAGCGCAGGTTCACCAACGGTATTTCCTTTCAGTCGCGTTACACCTGGTCGCATTCCATTAACGATGGGTCGGTCGGTGGCGGCGAATCGAACGGCCCAGAGAACGTGAACTGCCTCCAGTGCGATAAAGGGCCCAGTATCTTCGACATTCGCCACAACGTCACCGTGGATGCCGTCTATGAGCTTCCGTTTGGGCCGGGCAAGGCTTATGCAAACAACCCCGGGGCGCTTGGGAAAGTGATTGGGGGATGGAGTTTGAGTGGCATTGGCCTCTGGCACACAGGCCACCCATTGACGGTCCAGATGGACCTCAGCGGGAACATAGCCACCGGGCCTTTCGCGGGCCTTCCTTACACTTACCTCCTACCCAACGGCGACGACCAGGACAGCCAACGTCCGGACGTAATTCCCGGGGTGCCACTCACGTTGCCGGGCGGCGGACACAACGGTGTACCGCTGATCAACGCAGCTGCATTTGAGGCCCCGCCGGTTGACGCGAATGGAAACTTCACTCGCTTCGGCAATGAGCCGAACGGTCTCATCCGAGCCCTCGACAGCTGGCAAGTTGATCTCGCGCTCACCAAGGAAACCAAACTCACGGAGCGCGTGGGAATGGAATTCGCAGTGCAGGCGTTCAACATCTTCAACCACGTCCAGCTCGGCGATCCAAGCAATTTCACGCTGGTCTACGCGCCCGGGCAAACCCCGAGCAACTTGACGGCAACTGGGACCTTTGGCCTCATTAGTACGACCAACAACTTCAACAACAACAACGACAACGCCGCTTCGCCCAACACCGGAACCGGCTTGCCGCGGCAGTTGCAATTCATGGTGCGCTTTAAGTTTTAACGCGCGTTGCGAATTCAGCTGCGCTTAAGGAGCGATAAATTAGGTTCTACTGGTTGTTAATTTTTGCGACGCTTGCTGTCGATTATTCCGACAATCCGCGACATAGCTTTTCTAAAAGGAGCCCGTCTTGAAAGTTTTCTCGATACTTGTTGCGTCAATCCTGCTCGCCTCTGCGGCATTTGCTGCAGACGGATATCAAATCACCAAAAAGATCCCCATCCCTGGGCAAGGCAGTTGGGACTACCTAACCGTCGACGAAACTGGCCGACGTTTGTATGTTTCGCACGGCACGCAGGTCGAAGTCCTCGACGTGGATTCCCTAGCCATCGTGGGCAAAGTAGCTCCTACTCCGGGAGTACACGGCATCGCAGTCGCCGCCGAGCTTGGACGCGGATTCGTGAGCAATGGCCAGTCGAACACGGTCACAATTTTCGATCTCAAGACCCTCCAATCCATTGGCGAAGTGCCCGCCGGTAAGAAGCCTGATGGCATCATTTTTGATCCCGCCACGTCCCGCATTTTCGCCTTCAATGGCGGCAGTAACAGCACCACCGTGATTGATGCCACAAGTGGCAAAGTTGCCGGCACGATCGATTTGGGCGGGGGCCCGGAATTCGCTGCTGCCGACGGCAATGGATTTGTCTATGACAATCTGGAAGATGAGAGCCAGGTCGTAAAAATTGACTCCCGCAATCTGAAAGTTGTGGATCGCTGGCCGACCGCCCCGTGCTCGTCACCAAGCAGCATGGCCATTGACCGCGCCAATCATCGCTTGTTCCTCGGTTGCCGCAGCAAAGTCATGGCGGTCGTAAACCTCGATACCGGAAAAGTCATTACCACATTGCCCATCGGCGATCACGTCGACGCGTCGGCGTTCGACTCGCAGAGTGGATTGATTTTCAACTCTTGCGGCGAGGGAATCATCTCCGTCATTCATGAGGATTCCCCAGACAAATATTCCGCCGTCGAAACGGTGAAAACGCTGCCTCGCGCGAAAACCATGGCATTCGATCCCAAGACACACCGGCTATTTCTTTCGACTGCGGAAAACGGCCAATTCGCCGTCCTGGTTGTGGGAAAGCAATAAACTGAATTCATGACTATCAAAAGGCTTGGCTCTGTCATCTCGGCTATTTTGATGGCCTTTGTGGTCGGCTCGGCCACTCTGCTGGCACAAACGCCCGTGGAGTTGCAACCTGCGCTGAAAACTCCGTTCACCTTCGTGGCCTACGGAGACTCGCGCTTTCATGACCCCAAGGATTTCGAACCGGCCAACCCACCCGTGCGTCAGGCGCTGGTGAATGCGATCGCTGCAATCCACCCGGCGTTCATCACTTTCACCGGCGACATCGTTTATAACGGCAACGACGTCAACGACTGGAAAGTCTGGGACAGTGAAACTGCTCCATTCCGCGACAACCACATTCCGGTTTATCCGGCATTGGGCAATCACGATTTGCATGGCGAGAAAGACGCGTTGGTCAACTACTTTCAGCGCTTCCCCGATCTGAAAGGCAATCGTTTTTATTCGGTACGCGCGGCCAATATGCTGATGTTGGTGCTCGACAGCGCTCTCGACGAAACTTCAGGGCCGCAAGGCGATTGGCTCAAGGCAAAGCTGGATACGATCCCTGCGAACGTGGACTTCGTGTTCCTGATGTTTCACCACCCGCCCTATACCAGTTCATCCGACAAGAAAATGTTTGGCGGTGGGCATTCGGCCCGGTCTTCCGAGCAAAATCTGGCGAAAATGCTGGAGGCGCGTCAGCCGAACATGCGCGCTCGTATTGTCGTCTTTTCCGGCCATGTTCACAACTACGAGCGGCACGAACACGGCGGTGTGACTTACTTCGTCACCGGCGGCGCTGGAGCGCATGCTTATCCCATCGAGCGGGCTCCCGATGATCCCTTTCAAAGTAAAGAGATCAATTACCACTATTTGCTGGTTGAAGTGGATCGCGGCAAACTCACCGTCACCATGAACCGGCTGCAACTGGACGGCGGAAAGGAAATCTGGACAAAGCCGGATTCTGTAATGATTACGGTACCCACCGCTGGGACGACCTCTGACAGCAATCCTCGAATGCACAGAAAATGAGAAAGATCCCCGTTGAATTGCGTATCGCATCCTGCCGATGTGCCTTACGCGGTCGCGCCAACTGAACTTGGCCATCTATCGATTTCTATTAACGCCAGCCCTCGCCGTCAGTTAACGGCTTCGCTCCCCGTTCCTTTTCTCTGTGTGTCGCAAAGACAGCTAGGGCCTGGACCCGAATTTGGTCCCGGCAGCGTCAATCTGTTGATATCCGAATGGCTGACTGGGTTGCCGAACTATTTGTTCCGTTCATCGAACCTAATTCCCCTGTAGAAGTTTGCACAAACGAGAAGCAATGAGATCACCGGGCAGAATGTCATCGATGCCGCATTCGAGCGCGTCCCACCAAAGTTCGGCCGTGATGGCAGAAGTCACAAGTACCATTGGAATGGGGATCGCAAGACACCCGACCCGTGCGACTAGGTCTCTCCAATTGCCGTCCGGCAAGGCGAGTTGGGTGACAATCACCGTCTTTTCGCGCGTGGAATTGAGCAAGTCAACTGCCGCCCTGATGCTTGGTGCCCATTGCATCTCAAGTCCATGCGCTTCGATGTCCCGCGTTACCGTGGCTTCGGGACTCGTGGAAGAGACAAAAATCACTGTTCCTGCTCGTCTGAGGGTCTGCATCGAATCTCTAATAACCTGATTCCACGTTATGCCCGTTGGCCTTCGATTGGCCGTAAGCCGCTGTAAGCTCGCCGTAACATCGGGAAGCTTTGTGGAGCATAATGAATGGGGAAAAGAAGCCCGTGCCAACGCCGCCATTATCATCCGGAAAACCTCTCGCCAACTCTGCGGCCAACCCCGTGCCGGCAACGGCGGTACGCGACCAATTGGCGCGCGTGGTGAATAGCCCTGGTTTCGTTTCGTCAGTCCGGCTGTGCCGGTTTCTGACGCACATCGTGAATCGGACAATCGATGGAGATATCGATAGCCTCAAGGAGTTCTCGATTGCAATGGAGGTGTTTGACCGCACCTCGGAGTACGATCCGAATATTGACGCAATTGTTCGGGTCGAGGCTAGTCGTCTCAGGGCGAAGTTGAAGGCCTATTACGAGGAAGGGCAAGGTAAGGTTGACCCGGTTCTGATTGGATTGCGGCCGGGCAGTTATGTTCCGGTCTTCCGATGGCTTGATGCCCAGCCAGCGAAGCATCGCGAAGAGATTGGCTCAGTTGTGCCACCGGGTTGTATATGCGTTGCCGTGTTGCCGTTTGTGAACATGAGTCCAGAGCCCGAGCAGGACTATTTTTGCGACGGGATCACGGAAGAGATCACGAACTCGCTTACGCGGGTATCCGGTTTGAACGTGATTGCGCGGACATCGGCCTTTCACTTCAAGGGTGCGAACATAGATATTCGGGAAGTAGGAAAGCGTCTCGGGGCGAATCTTGTCATCGAAGGAAGCGTGAGAAAGGCTGGCGAACAGCTGAGGATCACTGCCCAGGCGATTCAGACCGATTCGGGTCATCACATCTGGTCGGAGACGTTCCGTCGCGAGCTACAGGACGTTTTTGCGATTCAGGAAGAGATCGCCCAATCTGTTGCGGACTTACTCCGGCTTCACATGCCGGAAGTTCAAGGGCCAGTGCGGCCCTCCCCTCCTGCTCTTGACGCATACACAAGGTACTTGCGAGCTCGGTTTCTGATTCACCAGCAGTCGCCTGAAACGCTGCACGCCGCCCTGGAGCAACTGCGAAGGCTCACGAAGGATTATCCAGATTACGCTCTTGCGTACAGCGGCCTGGCGGCGGCGGTCGGCCTGCTTGCCCAGTTTGGGATGGTCTCCGGCCGCGATGTGTATCCAGAAGTGAAGGCAAACGCGGAGCGCGGTTACGCGCTCGATCCTGAATCCGGCGACACATGCACTGTGTTGGGCGCACTTCGTGCCTGGTTTGAGCATCGTTGGGATGAAGCGGACGGAATGTTTGACCGCGCGCTAAAGCTACAACCCAGTCACGCGCCGGCCCACATGTTTCGTGCTATGGCTTTGTTGTGCCGGGGGGACATCAACGCGGCAGAGTCGGGGCTTCGCCGCTCGACTGATCTGGACCCGCTCTCGGCCAGCGACTGCGCGCGGATGGCTTATCTTCACTACGTAAAAGGAGATTATTCATCGGCCGCAGAGCACCTCCGGCAGTCTTTCGAACTGGATCGAGACTATCCTGAAGCGCGATTTTATGGAGGACTCCTGCACTTCCGGCAGCAGCGTTACGACGCGGTGATACGTAGTCTCTCACCGTCTGCCTCACCATTGGATATCGGTTTGCTCGCCGCAGGATATGCCCAGGAAGGCAGCTTATCGCGAGCGGAAGAATGTATCGAGAGACTGCATCAACTTGCGGCGCGGCAATACGTCACTCCTCTGGCAGAAGGTTTCGCTGCGGTCGGGATGGGAAATTTCGATCTGGCACTGCAGTGCCTGGATGAAACGATCAATCACAAAACAAACTTCGTGAATCTCCTGGCAATCGACCCGTTTTTTCATCCTCTTCACGCTGATCCCAGGTTTGCCAAACTCCTGAAAAAGCTAAACTTGTCGCACTGACATCTGCCGCAAGCAGTGCCGTTAGCTTACGTAGTGCTTACGAGGCATAACTCCCTCCGCTTCCGCGTTCGAGGCACTATGGCGTCATGAAACGACGCACTCGAACAACTTGCTTGGCCTTCGCCTTCGGGACGCTGGCGCTGCTGGCGCGAGGTCAGGATCTGGCACCTCTGTCCCCCCAGCCCAGTGTTGAACAGGTGGCGGGACAACAGTCAAACCTCCCTGAATTGACTCTCGAAGAGGCGGTTGAACAGGCAATTGCGAACAACAGCAGTCTCAAGACCGCCCGACTCGAGACACTCCGGGCCGCTGACGATCTGGCTGCGAACAAGACAAAACGTTTTGCGAATACGCAGGTCACTGCGCTCGGCGCCCAACTGGTTACGAAGCCATCGGTTACTTATCCGGCAGGCTTGCTCGGGGTATACAGCGCAACCGGGCCGATTCCGGCGACGAATCAGACGGTTGAGATTCCGCGAAAACCCGTAGGCATAGTGAATGTCCTGGTCGCCCAGCCGCTTTCGACGCAGTACCAGCTGCATTTGCAGTTGAAGGCTCTTACGCTGGGGCTGGAAGGCACGCGTCAGGATGAGGTGAAAACACGTCTGGAAGTGGTGGACCGGGTTCGACGTGCTTACTACGCGGTTGTCGAGGCACAGAGCACTCTGGATAGCCTTGAGGCGTCACTTCCTTATTACCAGGAATCGCATCGTCTGGCACTCGTGAATCGCGGTAAAGAGACGATTCTCGAATCAGATCTGCTGAACGCCGATGCGCAGCTTTTGAAGATACAGAATGCCATCAGCGATGCGAGCGACGCGGTCGCGTCGGCAACCGAAAGATTAAACGATCAGATGGGCCGGGACGTACACACGCGGTTCAGGGTTGCGGCGATCGGCGACGCAGACACCGATTCCGCCACACTCGAAGCTATGGAAGCCCGCGCTCTTCAAAACCGGCCAGATGTGAAGAAGGCGAAGCTTCTGGTCCAGCAAGCCAACTACGACGCGCGGGCGAAGAAGGCGGAATATATCCCCGATGTCAGTCTGGCATTCAGTTACTACACGACAGCGAATTTCGAGAATGTTTTTCCAAGCAACGTCGGCACCGTTGGTATGTCAGTCCGGTGGGAACCATGGGACTGGGGACGCAAGCACGATGAATACAGGGAAAAACGAGCGAAGGAAGAACAGGCCGAGATTGGAGTCAGCGCCACGGAACGCGCCGCTCTTCTGGAGGTGCGAAATGCCTACAGGCAATTGGGAAACGCCCGCCGTCAACTAGCCCTAAGTGATGCAAGCGAACGTGCGGCCCGGCAGAAGCTCAAAGAGTTGCAGGAGAAGGTGAAGCGCGAGGCGGCGTTAAGCAGAGATTTGTATCAAGCACAGTCGGATCTGGCTTCCGCCGACAGTCAGCAGCAGCAAGCCCTCACCGCGTTCTGGAAAGCCAGAGCGGATCTAAAAAAAGCGATTGGAGAAGAATAATGCGTATCTCAATTGGAATTCTAAGTCTCGCTGCGCTTTCAGTTCTCGCCGGGTGCGCGAAGACGCAGAAGGTGGGTCCAGAGCCGGTTCCCGTTGTGACGGAGATCGTGGCTGCCCAGCAGGTCCAGCCCAGTTGGACGTACTCCGGCGAGATTCGTCCGGACGTTGAGGTTCAATTGGCCTTCAAGGAACCCGGTTATATCGCCGCCCTGTATCGAGTGAAGGGCGTCGATGGCCGGATACGTGATGTGCAGGTAGGCGACGACATACCTGCCGGCGCCACACTGGCGCGACTGCGCAGCTCCGATTATGAAGCGTCGCTGAACTCCGCCGTCGGCCAGCAGCGCTCAGCGCAGGGTACGCTTGATGCTTCGGAAGCGGAACTCAACCGAGCTAAGGCCGACCAGGCAAAGGCGGATCTTGATTTTGAGCGTGCACAAGCGCTTTATGCCGCCAAAGCAATGACTCGCCCGGATTACGATGCAGCGGTGGACCAGCACACTGCGGCGACCGCTGCTGCGGAAGCCGCCGTGCGTCAAATCGAGGCGCGCCGCGGGCAGTTGAGCGCTGCGTTGGCGCAAGCTGTCACCGCGCGGATCAATCTTGGCGATACGAGCCTGAAAGCTCCCATGCCTGGAGTCATCGTCGAAAAGAGTGTCGAACCCGGCAGCCTTGTTGCCGCAGGGACAAAGGCATTCACACTGGACGACATGCGTGTCGTGAAGGTGAACTTCGGAGTTCCCGACAGCATGCTGGCACACCTCAAACTCGGCGAACCGATGACTGTGCAGCTGGATGCATTGCAGGGACGGACCTTCACAGGGCAAATTACGGGAATTTCCGCCTCCGCCAATCGTGAGTCACGGGTTTTCAACATAGAGGTTACTCTGCCGAACCGAGATCGCTCGCTTAAGTTGGGCATGATTGCTCGCATCCGCATCGAGCAAGCGAATTCGCAAACTGTGCCTGTAGTGCCCCTGACTGCCTTGATGACCGCGGAATCCGGTTCGAATAACTATTCGGTCTTCACAGTATCGGAGCACGATGGAAAACAGTTTGCGCAATTGAAGAGTGTGAGGATTGGTGAAACCTTCGGCAAGTCAGTCGTCATCGACGAAGGCCTTACGCCCGGCGAACGCATCGTCGTCAACCGCACGAACCAGCTCAGCGACGGAAGCCTGATCCGGATGGTCAACTAGGAGACGCAGCAATGACAAACGCACAGAACGAACGGTCCACGGACAAGAAGAATCTCGCCCGCTTCTTCCTCGAGCAGAAGCACATAGCCTGGGTCTCTCTCGCGGTTGCGATCCTCTGGGGAGCCTACGGGCTATTGAAAATGCCTCAACGTAAAGACCCGGACATTCCGGTACGCCAGGCGATGATTATCGTGCCGTGGCAAGGGACATCCGCCGAACAGGTCGAGCAACTGGTGACCAGGAAGGTCGAGCAGGCGATTGCTCTGAATCAATGGGTGACGGAGATCAAGAGCGCCTCCAGAACCGGCTCGGCCATGGTTCAATTCGAACTGGCCGAAAAGGGAACCTACGACAGAGACAAAGAACTGGATGACGTCAAGCTCAGACTTGACGCTATCCACGACCTTCCCCAAGGAGCCGGGCCCATCCTGTACATCAAGGATTTCGGCGACACCTCGGCCTTGATGCTTACAGTTGCCAGTCCGCCGGCCGATCCTGCACAGGTCGCCTGGATAAGCAAACTAGTTGAGGCACAGGTCCGGCAGGTTCGAAGTGGTTTGGGTACGCAAACTCAGACGCGGCGTTCCATTGTTGTGGTATTTCCGAAGTCTATCGACAGCGACGAAGTCGAGCGCAAGTTGACTTGGGTGACCCGGGACATGGCAGCCCAACATCTGTGTTCCGATCTGCGAGTGTTTACGGGAGCGGGGTTCACAGGAGTTGACCTGGCGACGAACCTCAGCACTCCTGATCTGCAATCGGCCTTGAGTAAGTTCGCAGATCAGAACCTGCAAACCGACGAATTTCATCCCGATGCATGGCAACCCGCGATCATCGACGATCCGGCAAACACCGCTGCTGCGCTTCAGGCTGTGGCCGGTGATAAGTACACTTATCGCGACCTGGACGACTTTACCGATACCCTTCAGCGAAGCCTCAAAACACTGCCGATCGTGGCCAAGGCAGAACGTTCCGGGGTACTTGACGAGAAGGTATTTCTGAATTTCTCGCAGGAGCGCCTGGCGCAATACAAGTTAAGGCCGGCGGATCTGTCCAGCATCCTCGCGGTCCGGAATCTGCCGGAGAGTGGACAAACGCTCAATGCGCGCGGTCGCGCGGTCAGCGTCAACACCACAGGCGAGTTCAAGAGCATCGACGATCTGCGGAGTGTAGCGATAGGCATGTCACCGAACGGAACGCCGCTTTACTTGCGCGATCTTGTGGACATCGACAGTGGATACGAGAACCCCCCTTCATTCCTGAACCGCTACACGCGCCGCGACGAAAACGGCAGATGGATTACGACACGCGCGATCACGCTCTCGATCCAGATGAAGAAGGGAGAACAGATCGGATCTTTTGGAAAACAGGTGGACGCCAATCTGGCCAGCGTCAGAAAAACATTGCCGGCCGACCTGGTGCTGGCCAGGACCTCGGACCAGCCACTGCAGGTACACGACAGCATTGAGCTCTTCAGCCACAGCTTGATCGAGGCTCTGGTGCTGGTGGTGGTTGTGGCTTTGATTGGCTTCTGGAGCTGGCGGACGGCCATTCTGATTGCGGCGTCCATGCCGATTACGCTCGCGATTACGTTTGGGGTCATCAACACGCTCGGGATCGACCTGCAACAGGTCTCTATCGCTTCATTGATCATCGCGCTGGGACTATTGGTAGATGTACCGGTGGTGTCCGGCGACGCGATCGTGCGCGAACTGGGTGCAGGCCAGCCACGGTCCGTCGCCGCGTGGCTGGGACCGACAAAGCTTTTCAAGACGATGGCGTTTGCAACCCTCACGAATATCGTCTCCTATCTTCCATTTCTGCTGTTGCCCGGAGATACAGGGAAGTTCTTATACAGTCTGCCGATTGTCATTAGTAGTTCGCTGCTGGCGGCCCTGCTCGTCTCAATGACCTTTGTGCCGCTCATCAGTTCGTTTCTACTGGAGAGCAGGAGTGAAACTCCTATCGAGGAAAGGCGGCAGCGCGGGTTCACGGGTTGGTATTTCCGAACTGCAAAGAAGGCCATTGAACACCGGAAAGTGTGCTTGGCAGGATCGCTTGTCCTGCTGATATCGGGCGGCGTCGTGTTCTCCACGCTGAAGCCGCAGTTTTTTCCAAAAGATCTTCAATACTTTTCTTACATCGACGTGTGGCTGCCTGAAGATACTCCCGCGAGCGCGACCAGCTCAGTTGCTCAGCAAGTAGAATCCATTACCCGCAGAGTAGCCGACGAGTATGGTAGAAGCCATCCAGAGCACGGACATCCGAAAGATGTTCTGCAATCGATGACAACTTTTGTGGGCGGCGGCGGTCCTCGCTTCTGGAGTAGCGCCACACCCGAGGACAGGCAAACCAACTATGCTCAAGTGATTCTGCGAACGAAAGACAATCATGATACGACACCTCTGCTTGCCCTTTTGCAGCCGGAGCTGGACAGGCAAATTCCTGGAGCAATCATTGATACGCGGACTCTCGAAACGGGCAAGCCGGTTGGAATTCCGGTTCAGGTCAGAATTTCCGGCGAAGATATGCCACGTCTCAGAGCGGAAGCCGAACAGTTGAAGCAAATCTTTCGCGACATCCCCATCGCCGCCAGAGTTCGAGACGATTGGGGCGAGCCGAGTGTGAGAGAGGTAGTGCACGTCGATGCAGACCGGGCAAACCTGGCGCACGTCACAAACGCAGATGTTTCCGATTCCGTCGATGCTGCTCTTCAGGGCATTACGGTTGGAGTTTTGAGAGATGGCGACAAGCAGGTTCCGATTGTTGGACGCATGCAGATGGAGGAGCGGTCCCAACTCTCGGATCTGCGCAGTCTATACGTCTTCTCGCGGCAAGGCACACCCCCAGTGCCACTAGATCAGGTGGCGACGACTGCCCTGAGTCCGGTAACGCCCAAAATCCGACGCTTCGATCAGTACCGGACCATTACCGTGCAGTGCTGGCCTACGCAGGGGCATTTGCCTTCGGAGGTGATCGCAGCGGCTATGCCAGCGTTGGAGGCATTCCAGAAGCGGCTTCCCGACGGGTTTATATTCCGCTTCGCAGGGGAGCAAAAAGAGCAGGTCAGCGGCTTTGCAGATCTCACTACGGTGCTGCTCATTTGCGTTAGCGCGATTTACCTGGCGCTCCTCGCACAGTTCAAGCATGCGTTCAAACCCCTCATCGTCTTTGCTGCCATTCCGTACGGCGTTGTCGGTGCAATCTTTTCACTCGCCCTTATGGGCCAGCCTTTTGGATTCATGGCATTCCTTGGGATCATCAGCCTCATCGGGGTAATTGTGAGCCACATCATTGTTCTGTTTGAATTTATCGAGGAGCGGCGAGAGGAAGGCGAGGAATTGGAGTTGGCGCTGATCGATGCCGGCATCCTGCGTTTGCGGCCGGTGATGATCACGGTTGCTGCCACAGTGATTGCGCTGTTTCCTTTGGCTGCACACGGCGGCCCGCTTTGGCAGCCTCTTTGCTATGCGCAGATCGGCGGCCTCACGATTGCGACCTTTGTGACGCTAGGTCTGGTTCCGGTTCTCTACTCCTTCGTCGTGCTGGATCTGAAGTTGATCCGCTGGGAACACGAGGAGCAGACGGATCCTGCTGCTTTAGTAAGGTCCCCAGAGACACTTACTTTATCGGGAATATCGGCGTGAACATCATGAATATCGGACAAGTCCTTCATTACGCAACATTGCTCTCGCTCCTGATGGGGGGCCTCGGCCTGGTTGTCGCGTTCCTGATCCACCGCGAGCAGGTGAAGACGCAAATCTTCCTGGCGCTGTCGGCCCAGTATGACGAACTGCTGAAGAACTCTTCGCCGGCATTCTGGCTGAGTGTGCCAGTTGGCAGGGAACTTCCTAAGCGGACAGACGATTTAAGCATCTCAATGTTGAGATTCTGCACACTGGTTTCATTAACCTATCTTCTATTTTGCGAAGGCCGCATTCCAAAACGAATGTGGGAGTTAATGCTCCGTTCCGCTGAGCGGAGGTTCCGCAGTCCCTTATTTGTGCGTGAGTGGGAGTATCTGAGGACTGAATTCGAGGCATTTCCGGAGTTCGTCTCTCTTGTGGCCTCAGTGCATCGTATGCCGACCCATATGGAAAGCCCTGGCGCTGTGCCCGTGCTACCCGCACAGAAAGATCTACACCAATTGCCATGCTGACATCCTCGGAGCTGAAGAAAATACCAATCTTTTCCTGCTTGAATGACGCCAACCTCATGTGGCTCTCGCAGCAGGCTGCCGATCTTCATTTGGAACCGGGTGAGTACCTCATTCACGAAGGGGAGCCCACTCCTTTTTTTGTAGTGATGGAAGGAACCGCGGAAGTGCTCAAAGATGTGATGGGCCGTCAAACTGAAGTCTCGGAGCATAAGCCGGGCGATTTCTTTGGCGAGTTGGCCATTCTCATGGCAACGGCAGCTCCTGCCTCTGTCCGCGCAAAGACGGCTTGCCACTTGGCACGGCTCGATCCGCAACAGCTTCAGGAATTGATCCGACGCTCGCCCGAGTGCAGCGCGCTGATCTTACAGACCCTTAACGAGCGGGTACAGATCGTGCAAAAGTACATGCTGAGTCTTCCCTCCAGCCGCGTACAGATACTCGGATCGAAATTTGATGACGACTGCCGGGAGATTCGTGCCTTCCTGAGCATGAATCGAATCCCCTATGAGTGGGTGGAGCGTGATCGTAGCGCAGATCCGGCTCCGACTGACCAGGCTTGCGAAGTCGGCCTGTCCGTCGTCGTGGATGGCTCGTTCTGCGTCAGCCGTCCTCCCACGGTTCGCAAGGTAGCTGAAGCGCTCGGGTTCCAAACGGTTCCCCATCGCCAAAGTTATGACGTGGTGATTATTGGCGGCGGCCCAGCGGGACTGGCGGCCGCTGTCTACGGAGCCTCGGAAGGGCTCAGCGTCTTGTTGGTCGAGCGCAAGGCTCCCGGCGGTCAGGCTGGCACATCTTCTCGCATCGAGAATTACCTCGGCTTCCCCAATGGCATCTCAGGAGACGACCTCAGCCAACGCGCGTTCAGGCAGGCGGTTAAGTTTGGAGCTGAAATTGTTCTCACCCGAGAGGTCCAAGAGATCATTCCGCATCCTGATGGCACATACACGATTGGACTCGATGGCGGCGATAGGGTTGCCACGAAGACGGTGGTCTTGGCAACCGGAGTTGCTTGGCGCAGACTTGAGGCGGACGGCGTCGATCGCTTCATCGGACGTGGAGTCTTGTATGGGGCTGCACGTACGGAGGCCCCCACGGTAGCCGGAAAGCGCGTCTTTATCATCGGCGGCGGCAACTCTGCCGGCCAGGCTGCCTTGTTCTTCGCAGATTACGCGAGCTCAGTGACCATGCTGGTCCGCGGCGAAGATCTGAAGCGCAGCATGTCGCAATACTTGATCGATCAGCTTGCTCTCGCGCCGGGCATTCGGGTGGAGACGGAAACTCAGGTGGTCTCTGCCGACGGCACAGATTGCTTGGAAGCAATAGAAACCCGGAGAACGGGAAAGCCTGTCATCCGGCGGGCTGCAGATGCACTGTTTGTCATGATCGGCGCCGATGCCGTAACCCATTGGTTGCCATCTCAACTGCAACGCGAAAACGGCTATGTCTGCACGGGGCGCGAGGTGAGTGACCAGCCAGGTTGGGCGGGGAATCGTGCTCCATTTCTGCTGGAAACAAATCTTCCGGGCTTTTTCTGTGTGGGCGACGTTCGCTACAACTCGATCAAGCGCGTTTCCAGTAGCGTAGGAGAAGGCAGCATGGCCGTTGCTTTTGTGCATCAATATCTCTCGTTACTCGCCAAACGCTTTCCAGATTGATTGCGATCGCGTTTCAACGGCGCTGTTACTTGCTTCTAGACGCGGGAACGTTTTGCCCCTTTGTTGCGGGTCATGGTCACTCAAGACAAAGTAAAGGCGCTTTTGCCTCCTCATCGATTTAAGATCGCCTAGCGTTCGCCTGGTGGAGTGGTCGAAAGCGGACTGCTCATTTGGCTTGCAGAGAAAAAGAGCCGGCAATCTGCCTACTGGCAGCTGAAAGAGCTAGTTTCTCTTGGAAGTATGGGGCGAGGCTGAACGAGCAAGTTTCTCTAGTCCAGTATCGTGCCGCACATTCGAAGAATTGCCGCAGTTATCGAGGATTTTCACAGAGATACGGCGCGTTTTCTCTGCAGCTCGCACTTGCTGGCGGAGAAAGTGGGATTCGAATCCACGTTAGAGTTTTGGAGACCTAAAAGCCTACTTTTTCGTAGCGCAGAGCAATCCAAGAAGTTACAGAGGGAAATTAGCAAAATCGAAATCTGTCCGCTCTTTAACGATCCGGTTTTTACATTCTCGTTTCCCCTAATGACTGCTCAGTACGAACCAAAATCGATATCGTCGTCTGTTCAAGTCCGTCGTGCCCATTGATGACTTCGGTGGCCGCTTTCACAAGGGCAGTTATTGCTAATCTGAAAGACGCCGTTCTTCGAGATGCAGCTAGACTGTCGGCAGGATTTAGCTATGCATTTTTGTAAAATTGTCAGCCCGCTCAACATCCTGCGCGACGAAATTTATTTCCCTAAAATTTAGAATGATGCCCGCAGCATGAATTGAATCTGTCGCGGCGTTCCTGTGCCGACCGGCCCGCTGTTTACGGTAGAAATAATGCTGCCGAAGACGCCTGGGCCCGCTGAGAAGTCAGACTGTGGCTGCCCATACTGCGGATGGTTGAAGATGTTAAAGAACTCCGTCCTGAATTCAAGTTCCACACGCTCCGTCACCGGAATGTGCTTTCCGATTCCCATATCCATCTGCCATGCTCCGGGCCCGCGTGCTATATCGCGCGGGGCATTGCCAAATGTACCCGGTGCAGGGACCGCAAATGCGGCCGGGTTGATCCATTCGGAAATGGTTCTCCCTCCCGGCGGCGTCAGAGAAACACCCGGGACCTGGTCAGGACGCTGATTGTTCGTGTTACCGTCAGGAACATCAGCAGATGATCGATCAATCGTCACATTTACTGGGAATCCTGTACGCGCGACCACCATAGATGTTATTTCCCATGAACCGAGGATAGTTCGGGTGATGCCTGGTTCGTTTAGATAAGGTTTGCCGGGACCGAAAGGAAGTTCATAAACCGCATTGACGTTGAATACATGGCGAACGTCCCAAATCCCATCGGCGCGTTCGCATGGTTGGCAAGCGACGTTCTGGGCGACGAGTGAATCGCCGTCCCCGCTGCCGTTGGAACCATCGTCTATTTCATGAGACCACATGTAATTTGCGCCTAACAGGAAACCGTGAGAAAAAGTTCGCTTTATCGAGACGGAAAGCCCGTTGTAGTTGCTGTTATTGCGGTTGCCGCGCCAGTCCACTTGGCCAAACTGCGGATAAGGACGCAACCCGGTGACTGGATCGACGACGTTGACTTCCGAAAGCGTCAGCAGGTGATGGCCTTCGCTTCCGACATAGGAAATCGTTCCCACAAAATCCGCGGGCAGGGTTTGCTGGATGGAAAGCCCCCACTGGTTAACATAGGTATCTTTGCGTTGACGGTCGTCTGCGCGCGGCGAGATCTTCCCTGTGGTATCGACGAGAAATGGATCGATAGGGAAACTCAAGTTTGGAATTGTTTTGTTTGAAAGCGAGTAACGGAAGACTTCGTTCGAGTTGGGCAGATTTTGATCATCTAACTGGCCATCTTCGTGATATATGCCAAAACCGGCACGAATGACGGTGCGTCTGCTGTTAGTAGGCGCATACGCGAAGGCGATGCGTGGATCCAGATCGCCATAGTTCGGTTGACCGAAGCTTGCGCCTACTCCACAGAAACCCTGGGGTCCGCAGGTAGCGAAGTCAAAGGGATTTGAGCGTCCTTCCACTTCATGGAAGATATTAAAGAAACTGTATCGCGCACCAAGGTTGACCGTCAGGTTGGGAAACCACTTAAATTCATCCTGGACGTAACCGAAATACTGCGTTTTCCGCAGGCCGTTCACGGGCAAGGTGCCCGTAAGGCTGGCTGTGCTGACTTCATTCGCAGCGAATGCATCGGTGGAAGGAAACGAAATTGTGCCGCTGGAGCTAGTGCCCTGGTTCATTTGAATGCGGCGGATTTCGATTCCCGCTTTTACGGTGTGGCGGCCGTGTACCCACGTCATATTGTCGATTCCAGCGAAAGAATTACCGGCACCGATGCTCAGACGATTGTTATTTAGCGTGGTGAACCCCGCGACTGAAATTGCGTAAAGCAAGTTCGTCTGATTGATATCAGTGGTGTTCGCAGTGCTGCGGTTGAATCCGAATTTGACCTCATTTAACAACGTCGGTGAAAAAAGATGCAGGAGTTCAACGCCGGCATTTACCGGAGATGAAGTGAGCTCCTGAGTATCTTCCAGATAGGCGCCCGAACTGGCCAGCGGCGCATTACTGACGGCCTCATCAATGTTGGCTCGGACAAACATTGTGGTGGCATCGGAAAAACGATGATCCAACCTAAACATTCCTGAATCTTCATTTACAAATTGCCTGCCGTTGCCGACGAATTGGGCAATATCGGGGCTGATCAGAGTCGCGCCTTCTGGATAGGCATTGACAATAGGTGCCAATGCCGGTGATTCCGCTAAAACCTGTGCGCGGAAGGCATCACTCGGAACGAAGCCGGGCAGCGTTTGTCCAAGAATCTGGCGGTAACCTTCATATGCGACGAAGAAAAACGTCTTATCGCGCCGGAGAGGGCCGCCGAACGACGCTCCGAATTGATTCAAATGAAACGGTGGTTGCGTAGGATTCAGATTGTCGATAGGCTCTCGCGCATCAAATACATTGTTCCGAAAAAACTCAAAAACGTGACCGTGCAGTTGATCGGTTCCGGAAGGCGAGGTAACAATCATCTGTCCGCCGCCGGTGCCACCCGCTTCTGCTGTGGCCAGCATGGAATCCACACGAAATTCCTGAATTGTGTCAAGGGGAATAGCCAGGCGAACATAAGGCTGCTGCGCCTGATTAATGATGTTGGTGGCGTCGATGCCATCGTAGGTGAAGTTGTTGTCATCGCGCCCGCGTCCGGCAAAGCGCACCGAGCGCTGGTTGCTGCCGCCGGTATCGACCGCGCCGGGAGCTAACGTCGTGAGCGTAGCCCAATTCCGTCCGTTGAGAGGAAGTTCCTTAATCTGTTCCTGCTCAATGCGTGTTCCCGTTGTATTTGAAGTTCCATCCATCTGTACGGAACTGGCGGAAACTTCCACTTGTTCTTGTCCACCAGCGACTTGCAGTCTCGCATTCAGCGTTCGAGTTTGGTTAATGGCCTCAACCACATGTTCAAAGGAGAGCGGTTTGAAGCCATCGTGAGTAAAAGTAATGGTGTAAAGTCCGACGGGCAGTTCAGGAATGTCATAAGTTCCTGTGGAAAATGAAATCGTCTCCCGTTTTAATCCCGTCGCGTCTTGCACAGCGATGACATGCGTTTGCGGCAAAACACGTCCGGAAATATCAGTGACTGTACCGGTTAAACCGGCCCGATCCACTTGTGAAAAAGCAGAAGATACGAAAAGTGCGACAACGCTTACCGCAAAGAGCAAAGCTTTTGTCTTCATAAAGGTCATAGGGATTCAGAATCTGCAAATCCGCAAAGAGCATTGAGTGTCGGATTTTGTGGAGACCGAATGTCGATTGATTGGCAAGCCTAAAAGGCTATTGTTAAAGGATTACAAAATCGTAATGAATTTTGTGAGAATCGTAGTGGCGGTTTGACGATGCAGATGGTCGCGCGCGAATTTCTATGCTAGGTTCGCAGTATGTCTTCTCCAAACAGAGGCGAGCTGCAGCAGGTCGCGCCTTTGCTTGCATTGGCCGGTAACTTTCTCCGGGCTAGACGGCCCGCCGATGCGATCGCACCCTTATGCGACGCGGCACTACTCGAACCTTCCAATTCCATGATTCAGCATGATCTCGGTCTCGCTTATCTTGAGATCGGCCGCATAGCGGACGCCATCGTTGCATTGCAGCGGGCCGTTGCAATTAACCCGCAGTACGCGGATGCATATTTCCGATTGGGAATCGCTTTGGAGAAGGTTGGTAACATCCGCGGGGCAATCGCTGCGTATGACCGGACTACGAGGTTGCTTCCATCTCTGACCGAGGCCTGGTTTCGCACCGGGGCGCTGATTTACACCGTGGGTCATCGTGATGAGGCGATTGGATGTTTTCGGCGCGCAGCGGCGACTGGAAGTAACACCAGCTTTGGCCGCCTAGGTCACGCGCGGGCGCTAGTGATTGAGGACCGCAACCAGGAAGCGGAACAGATTTTGCGAGAGACGCTGGTGGCTGACCCTAGAAATGCCATGGCCTACGATTTGCTGGGCAGCGTGCTCTCTGAGCTCGGACGTTTTGATGAGGCCCGGGCATGCTTCGAACGCACAATCGCCCTTGCGCCCATGCTGGCGGGAAGCTACTACGATCTGGTCCGGTGCCGCCCCGTCACGAGCAATGACAAAACTCTGCTGCAAGAGATGCAGGCCGCCCTGGCCACGCCGGGATTGGAGGCGCAGCAGCGCCTGCGCGTTCACCTTGCGATTGGCAAGGCTGCGGAGGACCTTGGCGACTACGGCTTGGCCATGCAGCATTTCGATGCTGCTGACGCCGTGCGCCGCGGCTCCGCTCCGTTTGATTCGGCTGCGTTTTCCCTTGAGACCGACCGCATAATTGCCCGCTGCACACGCGAATGGATTGCGCAGGCGTCCGAACTCGGCAGCGAGGATGCGACGCCAGTACTGATCATCGGTATGCCACGGTCCGGCACAACTCTGGTCGAACAGATCATCTCCATGCATACAGAAGTCGGGGCTGGGGGGGAGTTGAACTTCTGGAACGAGCGCGGGCCGGCGTGGCACGGCTCCGTCATCCATGGGAATGAGAAGCCCTTCGTCCTCTCAGAGTTCATTGCCCAAGCGGCGGCAGATTATCTTGGTGTGCTGCGCGCGATTGCGCCGACGGCCGCGCGAGTGACAGACAAGATGCCGTTCAACTTTTTATGGGCAGGACTCATCCACGTCGCATTTCCAAAAGCGACGATCTTTCATTGCCGCCGCGCCGCGGTTGATACGGCACTATCAATCCATCAAACGTTTTTTCATCCGGCACTAGCATTTCCGACCGGAGGCGACGAACTGGTCGCGTATATCCGCAGCTACCAGCGGCTCACTGAGCATTGGCGGAACGTTCTGCCTGAAGGTCGTTACATCGAAGTTAATTACGAAGAGCTGACTAGTGCGCCCGAACCAGCGATTCGTCGGATCATCGCGGCCTGTGGTTTGCCGTGGGATGATGCGTGCTTGCGCCCCGAATCCAA
>Ga0070734_10000776_pt1 | contig 57108 bp, 57 predicted proteins | sample Coa_R1_8_FD_66444 | JGI IMG/M metagenome (GOLD analysis project Ga0070734, IMG submission 66444) | Surface soil microbial communities from Centralia Pennsylvania, which are recovering from an underground coalmine fire - Coalmine... | ecosystem: Environmental > Terrestrial > Soil > Unclassified ...
AGGATTGGGCTCGGCGGATTGGATTTCAGAAGAAACTTGTTCGTTCATGAGACACCTCTCAAAATGAAAAAACGCGGCGAGCGCCGCGTTTTTGGAGGAAAGAATCTTCTTCCCTGATTTTGTTTTAGCATGCGCGCAGGGAACTGCCGGCGATGCTGGTGTGGAAGTGATTGATTCCAGGGAGGCGATTTTGGGGCATCCTCGGGGAACGAGGCGAGACGTGCGGGCGGGGAAGAACGGCGGAAGGCAAAAACGAAAAGTGGCTCAGCACGTTTGCAACGGCTGAGCCACTCGACGATTTGGGACTTAATTAAGCGCGAGCGCGGAGGCGGCGGACGGCCCAAAGACCAGCCAGCAGGCCGGCAACTACGGCCGATTCGGCTGGTTCCGGCACGGCCGGTTGTTGGCCCACATCGTATCCGAGCAATTCCATGTTGGCCTCGTCAACGCCATTGAGCGCATGGCCTTGATTGGGGCCGGTGAACGCGTTGAACGGGTCGGTTGCAGTGCTGCCGTTGTAGTCATCGACGTCGCCGCCATTGTGAGGGTTGAAACCCTGGACGTTCGTGTTGCCGTTGTCATACGAGAGGTAGACACCCGTGTCGTTGGGATTGAGGGACCGAACGCCCGGGGCGGTAAAGCGATAGAGGTCGTTTATATCATACGAATGGCCCCTACCGAAGTTGGCGCCGAGGATCGGTATCCGGCCCATAATCTCGGAGATTTCGTGCTCCGCAACGCCGATGAAATCGAACTCGCCGGCCACCTGGCGGTTGTTGGGATCGAAGGTGTACGGCTGTGCGTTGCTGAACGTGAATGTCCCATCCTTAGTTAAATCGTCAGGCACCAGGCCGAGCGCCTTGGCCTCGGCCTTGGCAAAGACAAACGACCCGCCCGCCGTAGGGTCGGCGCCGGGAAGGTTGGCCAAGGCGGTCGTTTTGACGGCTGTGGGCGGGGTGAAGTCGGTGGGATTCAGTCCGCTGTAATCCTGGACTAATGCGGCCCGCGTTCCGGCATAGTTTAGAAAGCCGAGCAATTGCGTATTGCTCCCGCCCAACCCCGTATTACCGGCTGTAACCGTGATATTGACGTGGATGTTATTGGTATAGAGGTTATCGAATTCGCTGGCGGCATAGTTGAAGGCACTTTCAACTTGTGCCACGTTAAAACCCGCCGCTATGAAACTCGCCGTGTCGAAGGTCGGGTTAATCATTAAGTCGGCCCAAGCAGGAGCGCCAACGATCAGCAGGAGCGCGGAAGAGATACCTACATACTTCATTGACCTCATTTGGCTTCCTCCCGGTACCGGAAAATACGTTCCAATGGCAGTGATGATCCTAGCATTTAGGACGAGCCAGGAACAGGTTCAAACAGGAGCCGAAAGGGCCTAATTGGTACTGGTACGTGCGCTCGTTGTGCCAAATCCAAGAGGTCCCGGACCCTTCTTTGAAGGCGATTCGAAAATAGGGGACGGGTTTCTGGTTTGTGATATCCTCCGTGGGCTAAGAGATGAGCAAGAGGTTGCCAAATGGGTGAGAAGATCGTGCAGGATTTTTGGGATGAGCATGCGGCGTGGTCCGTTGCAGCGGACGGATTGAAATCGAGCCGCGTTTTTTGGCGGACGGTGGCGCTCATCCTGACAGTCGCGGGGGCGGCTCTGCAGACGTGGGCATCGGTCCTATCCAAGCCGAAATCACCGATTGGAATGATTGGGTTCGTGTCGCTGGCTCTCGTGCCCTTTATCACCGCGCGTTTTTTGACTCCGGAAAGAACGCGCAACTGGCTGAGATCCCGGTCCATCTCCGAGGCGATCAAGTCGGAGATCTATTCGTACCGGGCGGGCGCCGACCCGTATACCGGCGCGGACGCGCTCGAGAAACTTCGGGACAAAGTGCAAGAGATCCAGAGCTGGGGTAAGGAACTGGCGCTGGATCGCGCGCGGGCAGCGGCCCAGTCAAGCCAGGCCCCCCCCTCGTTGGATGTGAACGGGTATTTGCAGGCTAGGGTGTACGAGCAGATTTCCAAGTACTATCAACCGAAGGCTACGCTCAACGCTACGCGCGCCGAGCAGTTTCGCTGGGTGGAGACGGCGTTTGCGGGAATGGCTGCGATTTTGGGCGCGTACGCCTCGTTTTCAGACTCTAAGGGGGTTGGGCCCTGGGTGGCGGTACTCACCACGAGCGGCGGCAGTTTATCGGCTCACGCAGCGGCCAGCAGGTACGATTTTCAGGCCACGACTTTCTTAGCCACCGCGCTCCAACTGAAAGACTTGACGCATGAGTGGCAGATCTCGGGACACCAGGCGCCTTCCAAAGAGTGGTCCGCGTTCGTGCGCTCCTGCGAGGAAGTCATTTCGGCGGAGAATCGCGGCTGGATGGCGAAATGGGGGCAACACCCATGAGCTCCGGCGGGCACATGCTACGCTGGCCAAGTGAATGTCGGCATCACCTGCTATCCGACTTACGGCGGCAGCGGGATCGTGGCCACCGAACTCGGCCTGGAACTAGCGCTGCGCGGCCACGAAGTGCATTTCATCACGTACGCCAACCCGATCCGGCTCGATCCTGACACTCCGCGCATCCATTATCACGAGGTGGAAGTATCCACTTACCCTCTGTTTCAATACCCGCCGTACTGCCTGGCGCTGGCTTCCCGCATGGCGGAAGTCGCCGAAGCCTACGATCTGGACGTGCTGCACGTGCATTATGCGATCCCGCACTCGATCGCGGCGCTGCTGGCGCAACAGATGCTGGCGGGGCGGCGGCGCTTGCCATTTATCACCACACTGCACGGCACTGATATCACGCTCGTCGGGCTCGACCGTTCGTTTTACCCGATCACCAAATTCTCTATCGAAAAATCGGACGGCATCACGTGCGTTAGCGATTATTTGCGGCAGCAGACCGGAGAGGTGTTCGCGATCCCGAATGAGATCCGCGTGATCAAGAATTTCGTCAATTGCGAGATGTACCACCCGGATAACGAGAAGAAAGGGGCGGCCCACTACGCCCCCGCGGGCGAGAAACTTCTGATCCACCTCTCGAACTTCCGGCCGGTGAAGCGCGTGCTCGATTGCATTCGGATTCTGGCCGAAGTGCGTAAGAGCGTGCCGGCGCACCTGTTGATGATTGGCGATGGGCCGGACCGCGGCCCGGCGGAACATCTCGCGCGCGAACTGAAGGTCGATCGCCATACTTCCTTCCTCGGTAAGCAGAACCATGTGGAGCGCATCATCCCGCTGGCGCATGTTCTGCTGATGCCCAGCGAGCTCGAAGCGTTCGGCCTGGTGGCCCTCGAGGCCATGGCCTGCGGCGTGGTTCCGGTGGCCACGCGCGTGGGCGGCGTCCCCGAACTGATCACTCACGGCGAAGACGGCTTCCTGGAAAACGCCGGCGACATCCCGGCGCAGGCGGCGCGCGTGGTCACGCTGCTCACGGATGACGATCTTCAGTACCGGATGGCGAAAACGGGGCGCTGGAATGCCTCCGAAAGGTGGTGCCCCGATAAGATCATTCCCAAATACGAGGCGTATTACCGCGACGTGGTAGGCGCATAGTCCCGGCGCGCATTACTTCTTGGGCTTATATTCCACGAAAAGATCGGGGAACTGCTGTTTGAGCGCCTCGATTTTGGGGCGGTCGCAGACCTGGATGTACGGGTTGTCCGGATTATAGTAGGCGTAATCCTGGTGATAATCTTCCGCGCGGTAAAAAGCCTTGAGCGGAGTCACCTCAGTGACGATCTTCCTGGGAAACACTTTCTGCTGGTCCAACTGAGCGATGTAGGCTTCCGCCAGGCGCTTCTGCTCGTCATTGGTGTAGAAGATGGCGGAGCGATAGGACGTGCCCACATCGGGACCCTGGCGGTTCAATTGAGTGGGATCGTGCGCGACCGAAAAATAAATCCGCAGAAGCGTAGCATACGTGATGCGGGACGGGTCGAAGACGACCTGCACCGACTCGGCATGCCCGGTTCTCTCGGTGATCACCTGTTGATACGTGGCGGTTTCCCTGGTACCGCCCGCGTAGCCGGCGGCCGTGGAAATCACGCCTTTTACGCGCTGGAACACCGCCTGCACGCCCCAGAAGCAGCCTCCCGCGAAGACCGCCGTTTCTTTGCCCGCCTGGGCGGCAAGCGGCACCTCGACCGAGAGCCGGGGAATGGCTGGAGTGCCAGCGACGGCGGCAGCTACGAACAGAAGGCCGGCGGCAAACGGGCGCAAGATGGTTATCGGATACATCGAACCCCTCCCATTCCATGGTACGGCTGAAATCCGGAAAATTCACCGCGGAGGCGCGGAGACGCAGAGGAAAGACAAAAGTCAAAATCTGAGGGCGCGGAGGGAGCAGAGGTAACACGGACCGCTCCCTAACCCGGCCTAGCCGGAACCAAACGGGATGAATGGGAGGCGAGGAGCAAAAAAGACAAGAGCCAAAAGTCAAAAATCAAAGGTCAAAAGTGGTTAGGTACGCCTCGCATTCGCTCAGCATCTTCAAATGCGCGGGGCGGTACGCTTCTGTCCGTCGGTTAAAGACGCGCGCAGCACAGCCGAACGCCGGCATTGTCAGAACCAATCGAGGTGTCAATTCGAAATAGTTCGAGGGGCATGCAGAAAAGTCCCCGAACCCTGTAAACATTGAGCGAAACGCATGTCGCGAAAAATATCCTGCCAGAAACGAGCAGAATCCGACTACGTAGGTACTAACGGTCGCGCGGCTCGGTCCAGCGTAGGGATTTGGGGACGGGGGAGGCGAATGGAATTCACCGCTGAGGCGCGGAGACGCTGAGAAAAGTAAATTTAAGTCAACACCTGAGGGCGCCGAGGCGGCAGAGGGAACAAGGCTCGGCTCCATCTCCAGAGTTGGTGCGACCGCGAGCGCCGGCGGGAAGGCCGGCGGCAGCCCGGAAGGGCCGCCCCACCCAGCCGCAGGCGCGCGCCTTACTGGAATTGGGCATCAGCAGCGCGGATTGCGCATGATCCTGCCTGAGCAGAACTGGTCACCGGAGTCGCTGAGAAGCTACCGGCTCAGGCCCGAAATGCGCTCGTTCGGCGAGGTGATTCGTCTGGATTTAGTAAGGCCAGACCGGCTGGCTGAAGAGGCCCCCATCCACCCAGAGGGTCTGGCCTGTTATAAAATCGCCATCCTGGCTCGCAAGGAAAACGACCGCCCGGCCTACATCGACGGGCGTTCCGACGCGGCGGAGCGGAGTGAGCCGTGACCAGGTTCCCGCGTAATCGCCCGATTCCTGCTGCGTGCGCTCAATCTCGATGGCGCCGGGGGCTACGCAATTGACGCGAATCCGCCAGGGCCCCAGTTCCACGGCGGCGGCTTTGGTGAACATTTCGATGCCGCCCTTGCTGGCGGTGTAGTTGGCAAGGTTGGGGAAGGGGAGTTTGTTCGAGCCGGAACCGACATTCACAATCACTCCGCCGCGATCTTTCATCAGCCTGCCGGTCCGCTGGGTGCACAGGAAACATCCCTTGAGGTTGGTTGCAATGACCCGGTCCCATTCGTGTTCGTCCAAATCGAGCAGCGACTTCCACGTCTGGACGCCTGCATTGTTCACCAGAATATCCGGCACCCCGAAATGTTGAACCGTATGCGAGAGCATCTCGTCCACTTGCGCCGATGCCGCCACATCGGCGTGAACGGCCACGGCGCGGCGGCCGAGCGCCTCAATCGCAGCGACGGTTGTCTCCGCGCCCGCCCGATCGGAATGATAGTTTACGGCGACGTTGCAGCCGGCTCGTGCGAGTGCGAGCGCGATGCCCTTTCCGACGCCTTTGCTGGCCCCCGTGACCAGTGCAGTCTTCTCTTCGAGCGGCAGTGACATGCGATCATTTTAGCCCGCCGCTGGAGATCGTCCGGCCAGTTGTGGCGCCGCCAGTTGGTCCCAGCCCGTCCCAGTACCCTTGGTTCATACCCAAAGGGATCTTGTTTGGATTGCTGCCGGGTATAAGAATTCAAAGTAAGGAGTAAGTAATAAGCATATGTACATCGCATTCAGCTTCCCCGATTCCCGGAGAATGGAGGGTGTTGTCCTGAGCATCCGTTTTGGCTACATGCGCGTTGCCGTACCCGGCCAAACGGACTCAATGGAATTCCATCTGACCGATGGCTATTGGACCTCCGAGAACGGCGAAAGGGTTGAGCTGGACTCTCTGGTTGCGATCGCCGGGATCGAGGCGGATCATTTGTCCGCGTCGAAGCCGGCCGTGACCTCCGCAGCCGGCTTGACCATGTACTCGTAAGCGCTCCGGTCCAGCGCTTAGAACGGCCGCAGGAGGGGTTCTTCTGCGGCCCCCAACAACTGGCGCCCGGCACCGAACCAGTAAGATAGATGAGTGGCACGCTTCCCGTACTTATGGCCGAGAGCTTGTGTCGCGCTGTTGATTCTGGCGTACCCGCGAATTCGCGCAGCCAATCCGAACAGTTCCTTCGCTTCTGAGATTGTCGCCGCACACAACGCAGTTCGGAAACGCGTCGGCGTCCCATCGGTGGCGTGGTCTCGAAAGCTTGCCGTGCCGGCCCAGCAGTGGGCCAGCGCGCTGCTACGCGACGGGAAGTTTTCGCACCGGCCGGGCAACCGCTATGGGGAAAACCTGTTTGAGATCACGGGCGCAACTGCTTCGCCGGCTGAAGTGGTAGAGTCCTGGGCATCCGAGGCCGGCGACTACCATTACCGCTCCAACTCATGCGCCGCGACGTGTGGCCATTACACGCAGATCATTTGGCGGGAGACCAGAGAGATTGGCTGTGGGGTAGCCGAAGCGCGCGGCCGCCAGATCTGGGTGTGCGAGTATGACCCGCCCGGCAACTATGTGGGCGTGCGTCCGTATTGATGCGTTGTAGCAGGCTTCTGAAGCTAAGTTGAACCGCCGATGGACGCCGATAAACGCCGATTTGAATCCGCGTGCCGGCATCCATTCCTTTTCAGCATCCTAAAGGACAGCGTACTGGTCCGTAATCACGGCGAGTGGGGGCCCGCTTCGATACCCGCTGGCAGAAGCGTTAGACCGCCTAATCGCGATCCTTACGCAGCCGTGATTGGTGGCGTCCCCAGGGGGATTCGAACCCCCGTTACCGCCGTGAAAGGGCGATGTCCTAGGCCGGGCTAGACGATGGGGACTTGCTGGCCGGAAAGAAGAAGAACATCTTTACTGTAGCGGTCTGGGGCGGGCAGCGTCAACCTATGCGCGCGCCGCTAATGCCGCTTTTACCCGTTCCGGCGTGAACGGAATCTGGCGGAGGCGCGCGCCGGTTGCGTCGAAGATGGCATTTCCGAGGGCCGCCGCGACCAAGGTGATCGAAGTTTCGCCCGCGCCGGTGGCCTCTTCCTCCGGCCGGTCGAGCAGCACAGCCTCGATCTTCGGCACATCGAATCCCAACGGCAGGGTATGGTACGTGCGCCAATCGATGGAAGTCACCTTCTGGTCATCCCAGGTGACTTCTTCTCCAAGGGCGCGGCTGAGGCCCTGCAAGGCCCCGCCTTCGATCTGGTTTCGCAGGCCATTGGGGTTAGAGACCGGGCCGACGTCGTTGCAGACGACGAACCGTTTGGCGCTCACCTTACCGGTATCTTGATCGACCTCGACTTCGGCGACCAGCGCGGAATATCCGTTATCACCTTCATATAAGACACAGGCCATTCCGCGCCCGATCGCCGTGCCGGTTTTGCGGTTTCCGGGGCGAGGCGAAGGACGGGTTTCCCAGTTAGCGGCTTTCGCGACTTCCTTGACCACCGCAATCAAACGCGGATCGCGCAAGTGGCGCAGACGATAGGCGACTGGATCCGCCTTTACATGGGCGGCCAACTCGTCCAGGAAGCCTTCGTGGGCAAAAGTATTCTGCAGCCGCGCAGGAGAGCGCAGCGGCCCCGTCCAGAAGGGCGATGCCACAATGTGCGCCAAGGCGCGTTCGCTTTTCACCGTGCCCGTGCCGCGGGGCGTGCCTCCGACGGCGCCGGCGAAATACGAAGGGATTCCATTGCTGCCGTTGTTATAGCCGCGCGGCTCGGCCGCCGGACGCGGCGCGAACGCATCGGGCTCGAAGCCTGCCAAGTAACCGGTGATGACATTGCCCGGCGTGCGCGGTCCGGGCCGATTTCCCAGAGTAGGCGACCATGATTCGTGGTCCCACGCGATGATGTTGCCCTGCGCGTCAAGCCCGGCACGCTCGTCCATTACGAACGCGTTGCCGTAGTTTTCCCAAGCCATTTCGTCTTTGCGCGAGAGTTGCACGCGAACGGGCTTGCCGACCGCTTGCGAAAGCAGGGCGGCATCGTAGGTGACGGTATCGGCGCCGTTCAGGCCATAGCAGCCCGATCCGCGGCGGAAGATCACATGGACGTTGTCGGGCTTGATTCCGAGCACCATGGCCGCGGTGGTCTTCTGATACCAAACGCCTTGCGTCGGGGAATAAATAGTGGCGCGATCGCCCTGTACGTCGGCCACGGCGCACGAACTGCCCATGGATCCATGCATCTGGTAGGGATGCAGATAGGTGGCCTTGAGGACGGTGGTGGCTTCTCCGAGCTTCTGCTCGACATCTTTCGAATCCACCATCAGGTTGTCGCGAGCGGGTTGCTTGCGCACATGCTCGTAGAAATCGGCGTGACTGGGAAGACCCGCTCCAGGGCTCCAAGTGACTTTGAGCTTGTTCGCCGCCTGCAGGGCCTGCCAGGGCTTCTGCGCGACTACGCCCACGAAATTCTTTTTCACCACGACTTTGACCACGCCGGGGAGATCCTTTACGGAACTCTCGTCCACGCTCATGACCGTGGCTCCGACGGCGGGCGGCCGGACCACCTTTCCATGAAGCATGCCGGGCAAACGGACGTTATGAACGAACTCGAACCGGCCGGTGACTAAGGGCGCGAGGTCGGGGCGGGGAATCGGCTTGCCCAGCACGGTCCACTCGCTGGCAGGCTTTCGCTTCGCGGCGGTGTTGACGGTCAGGGTGAATTTTTTGCCGCCGAGCAGTTCGCCGTAGGAAACTTTCTTGGAAGCGTTGCTCTTTGCAGTGATGACGCCGTTCGCTGCTGAGAGTTGGTCAGCCGGGATGCCTAGCCGCTCCGAAGCCAGCTTGAAGAGCGCTTCGCGGGCCGTGGCGCAGGCCTGCGCCAGGTTGTTGCGGTTAAAATTAGCCGGATGCGATTGGCTGCCGGAGGTATAGGCCTGATCGGGCGTGAGCGCCGTATCGCAATAGATCAGCTTTACGCGGTCGAAGGGAAGGGAAAGCTCTTCGGCGACGAGTTGCTGCTGGACTGTGGCGATACCTTGGCCAAGCTCTTCCTTGCCGCTATAAGCGGTGACGCTGCCATCGGCGGCGATGGCAAGCCACGAATCGACCTGGTTGGCCGGCGGAGAACCGGCTGAGGGGCCGCCGCCGAATTGCGCTTCCGCGTTTTTCCAGCCGGCATTGAAGGTCACAATCAGCGCGCCGGAAGTTTTGAGGAAAGTACGGCGTGAAAAGCCGGCGCGATGGAGCGCGGAGCGGGCATCGCAATTCAGAACCGGTTTCATCGAGCCATCTCCTGGCCCGCGCGTTGGATGGCGCGCAGCATCCGGACATTGGTAAAGCAGCGGCAGAGCACGCCCGACATGGCTTGCTGGATTTCCTGCTCGGAAGGTTTCGGGTTCTTATCCAGAAAAGCCTTGGCGGTCATGATGACGCCGTTCACGCAGAAGCCACATTGCGCGGCCTGGTCTTCGATGAATGCTTTTTGCAGCGGGTGCGGTTTTTCGATTGTGCCGAGGCCTTCGAGGGTGGTGATCTCCGCGCCCTCCACCGATTTCACCGGCGTGATACACGACCGGATCGCCTGGCCCTTCACGATCACGGTGCAGGCGCCGCATTGTCCAAGCCCGCAGCCGAACTTGGGCCCGCGCAGCTCCAAGTCGTCGCTTAGCGCATAGAGCAGCGGAGTAGCGGGATCGAGGTCCAATGTGTGAGTGCGTCCATTGACCTTGAGAGTGATCATATTTCTACCCTACTCCAGGGCGAAGGCCAGCAGGACGTTGCCGGAATTGCTGCCGCTCACCGCGTAACCGGAACCGACGAAGAGCATCCCGTTCACGATGGTAGGGCCGGGCGCGCTGATGGCACCGCCCTTGGCCGGAATCTTGTTGACGGTTTCGTACTCATGCGCGGTGTCGTATTCCCAAATTATCTTGCCGTCTTTCGTGGAGAGCGCGTGCAGACGGCCGTCCGATCCACCCACGAAGGCGACGCCGGGAATAACTGATGTTGCGGCCGAATTGTTCACGCGCGTGCCGGGCTTGGCCAGAGGCGTGTACCAGACCTTCTCCCCAGTAGCGAGTTGCACGGCCACCATGCCGCCCCGGCTGAGCCCATAGTAAAGGTTCTGGCCATCGGAGCCGCCGCCCCAAACAATGCCGCCCAAGCGGTTGAGAAATGCGTTCGGTCCGGTGGCATTGGGGTCGGATGGAGCCACGTTGGTGTGCCATACGACTGCGCCGTTGCGGTCAGGGTCCAACGCGATTACGTTACCGTCTTTGGTCGCGGCGACGAGCACTCGCTTGCCACTGGCCAGCGTTCGCAAGATGGGGGAATTGCCGATATCGAGATCGGGGCCATTTACGGAGGGGCAATTATCGGTCTTGCTGGCGCCGTTGCAGCCGCCCAGAAACGCATCGTTCGCCTGCGCCTGATAGGACCAGAGCACCTTGCCGGTTTTGATGTCGACGGCCATGATGGCATCCGTGGTTTTGGGCGCCGGTTCCGTCTCGCCATCGCCGGTGCCGAAGTAGACCGCGTTTCGGACGGGATCGACGGTCGGTGAGTTCCAGACGGAACCGCCGGCAGGCGCGTAGTTCTGCACGCCCTTGGAGTTCTTTTTGGTCGGTTTGGGCTCGTCCATCACATAGGTCTTCCAGATCTTCTCGCCGGTGCTGGCATCCAGCGCCACCACGCTGCCGCGAGACGTGCAGCACGGGTAATCGAGTGTGGCGGCAGTGAATTCTTCCGATGAGGAAACCGGCGCGAACAGCTTGCCATCGTAATAGGTCGGAGCCGCGGTGATGCGCGCCACCACGTGATCGTCCACCTTGTTGCTCCACAGAAGATGCCCATCCTGCGCGTCCAGTCCGTACACGTTGGCGTGCGCATCTCCGAAGAAGACGCCGTACCTGGTGTTGCCGCGGCCTTTCACCGCTCCCACGCTAATGGCATTCCGCACGGAGCCCTTGGTTTGATACGACCAATAGACGCATCCGGTTTTCGCGTCAAGCGAATATATGTAGCCGATATCCGTGCCGACGAACACGCGCCCGGAAACCACGGTGGGTTGCCCAAAGGCAGAAAGCCCGGTGGGATAACCGAACGCCCACTTCAGTTTCAAATTGGGAACCTGATCCGCAGTGAGGCCGGCGGCTTTGGCGGATTGAAACCGCGAATTCGTGATATCCACTCCCCATCCGTTCCACGCCGGACCAGCCGAAGGATCGGGAAGCGGTGGATTGCTGGTGCAGTGGCCAGCCATGTTCTGAGCATCGCCCTGCTGCAGGCTACCAAGCGGACGGCCGCTCATGAAGAGGGCCACCATCTTCCGTTGGTCGTCCGAAAGATTGGCGCCTTGGCCTTTCATGGCGCCGGTAGTCAGTGCCTCATAGATCCGTTCCGGCGGCATCTCGCGGATGGCTGCAGGCGAGGGCGCGCGTTCCACATTGGGATTGCCGTGGCAGCCCATGCAGCGCTGTTGAAAGACGGCCCAACCCGATTCGGTGCCGAGCGACTGCACCGGCCGCTCCGGGCCCTTGGCCGGGGCTTGGGCGCGGACCGCGCCGCCCCAACTCAACAAGCCAGCCGCCACAAGATAGAACGTTTTAGTCATGGGGTTCTTCTCTATCGTTATTTGGATCGCGCGGCCGCGGGCCGCTCATGGGAGTTTACATTCTATCAGCGTTGGGCGGCACCGATTCTGGCATCCGAAGTGCCAGAGGAGTGAACATGAATTTTCGGAGAGGAGTGTGTCTGGCGCTGCTGTTTGTGCCGGCAGCATTCTCGCAGAACCCGCCGGAAGACCAGAGAGATCGCGCCCTTCCGTCGCAACCCGCGGCGGCCCCGGTTCAACCCCAGCACAAACGCATCTTTGGAATCATTCCCAATTACCGCACTTACCCCACGCTCACGCCGTACCACCCTCTATCGACACGCGAAAAGTTCAAGATCGCTGTCGAGGACTCTTTCGATCGGGGGACCGTAGCTCTGGCGGCGGCGTTTGCGGGAGAGGCGCAACTGACCAATGCGACTCCGTCTTTCGGCCAAGGCGCCGCCGGATATGCGCGCTATTTCGGCGCGGCGTACGGTGATTTCGTGATTGGCGATTTCATGACCGAGGCAATTTACCCCGCACTGTTGCACCAGGACCCACGTTATTTCCGGCGCGGGACTGGGAGCGGCTTATCGCGGGTAGGTTATGCGGTGGGGCAAATCTTCTGGACCCATACCGACTCGGGGGGCACGCAGTTCAATTTTTCGGAAATCGCTGGGAACGCGACGGCTGCTGCGATTTCGAATGCATACTATCCCGATAACCGCACGGCAGCTAATGCCGCTACCAAGCTGGCATCCCAGGTTGGCATCGATATGCTGGGGAATATTCTGAAGGAGTTCTGGCCGGATCTGAAGAAGAAACTGTCGCGCAAACATCGATCGGCTGCGCCGTAAATGAACCCGCGCGGCCCGGGACGGTGCACCGGGCCGCGCGGAGGAGCGAAATCGAAAGTTACTGCGCGGCTGGTGGCTGGGTGGCCGGTTCGGTCGATCCGCGGTGGCAGGTGTAGCAGGTAACGTGTGTCTTGCCATCCGGGAACTTCGAATTGATGTCTTTGGCCATCGTCAGCATCATGCGAGCGACGTCTTTCTTGGGGTTCTCATCGCTGGACCGATCCTGAACATGGCAGTAATCGCACTGTACGCCTAAGGCCTGCGTAAAGCCCCGCATCGTGGGGATGAGGTTGGCATCCGCCGGCAGGATTTTCAAATTCTTGGGAGGCGCGCCGCCCTTCTTGCCGCCCTTGGGAGCATCCTGGGCGAAAAGCACGAGTCCCACCATCATCATCATTGGCACGAGTAGACGCAGTAAACGCATGGGGCTATAGTACGCTGACATACACTGAAATGCAAGGGGTTGTGAAGGTTTTTTCAGCGAATTCTTACCTCCTTTTTGGGGCGATCGTCGGCATAGAACGGCGGGCATCGGCCGCACCAGTTGTAAGGCGCAGCCCGGTTCTCCACCCGAAGCGAAAATGATAGGCACTCCGGTGCGCGTTGGGATAAGATAGACCGCAACCCAATCCTATAGGAGGCCTATGAACAACCGTCTACGCCCGGCGCTGAGAACCATGGCGGCGTTCGGGTTGATCGCTTGCGCCCTGCCTGCGGCATCCATACAGGCGACCAAACCGGAAGATGTCGGCTTATCCCAGGAACGCCTCGGGCGAATCCACGAGGCCCTGCAGCGACATATCGACGAGCATGATATTGCGGGGGCCGTGGCCCTGATTGCGCGCCGTGGTCGTATCGCTTATTTCGCCGCGCAAGGGGTGATGGATCTCGATTCCAAGAAGCCAATGACAAAAGACGATCTCTTCTGGATCGCCTCCATGTCGAAGCCGATCACGGGAACGGCCATCATGATGCTTTTAGAAGAAGGGAAGGTACGGCTCAGCGATCCGGTCTCTAAGTTCATTCCCGAATTCCGCGGTATGAAGGTCGCTGTACTGCAGGAGCGCACCGGACCGCCGGCGGCACCCGGGTCAGCCCCGCAATTCTACACAGTTCCGGCGAGCCGCGAAATCACCATTCGCGATCTGCTCACTCATGTCTCCGGTCTGGCCAGCGGCGGCGCGGCCAGTTCGGCGGAAGTCGCAAAGGACCCGCGCAAACCGGGAGAAACCTTGGCCAGCTACATTCCGCGGCTGGGCGTAACGCCGCTCGATTTCCAGCCGGGCACGCGGTGGAGCTACAGTCCCAGCGCGGGCTTCGACACGCTGGGGCGAATCGTGGAAATCGCCTCCGGCCAAAGCTTCAATCAGTTTCTACAGCAGCGCCTTTTCGAACCTCTGGCGATGCATGACACGTTCTTCCACCCACCGGACGATCGCCTGCCGAGGGTCGCCACGACGTACCATCGCGATGCCGGCGCGCTGACGAAGGTGGATCAGTCGGCGCGGCTGGCCAATACGACGTATTTCTCCGGCGCTGGAGGCCTCATGACCGATGCCGAGGACTATCTGCAATTCGCGCAGATGTTGCTTAATGGCGGCCAACTAAACGGCAAACGGTATCTGAGCCCGAAGACGGTTGAACTGATGTCTTCGGTTCATGCGCCAGACACGCTGCCAGGGCGGCCGAAAGGGCGCGGATTTGGCCTGAGCGTGCAAGTAGTCAATGATGCGATCGCTGCCAATTATCGCGTCTCGGACGGCAGCTACGGCTGGGATGGGGCTTTCGGCACGCATTTCTGGATCGATCCGAAGGAGAAGGTCGTCGGCATTCTGATGATCCAGACGAATAACCCGAATCGCGAACTGGATCGCGACTTCGAGAATGCCGTGATGCAGGCGATTGTGGAGTAGGCCACCCCGGCGGCCGATACAATAGGGTGTATGGCGATGACGCGGCGGCACTTTGTTGCTGGCTTGGCAGCGACCGCCGCCTCGGCCGCTGGTCAACCGCGTCCTCCGGCGCCGCCCCGTGTCCGTACCGGCCCGCTGCTCTGTCTTTATTCCAGGCTCGTGCCCGAAATCGATTACTCGCAGCTTGGAACGGTTCTGAGCGGCCTGGGGTTTGATGGGTGCGACCTTTCCGTCGAACGGGGCGGGACGGTTGAGCCTGCCGAGAGCCCGGTGGACCTGGTCCGCGCCATTGAGATCTTCAGCGGCAGTGGAATCGAGCTTCCGGTCATCACCACTTCCTTCCTCAACATCGGCGAACCGTGGGCGCGGAACTGTCTCGGATTGGCTGGTCGCTCGGGAGTGCCCTTCTTTCGCACCGGCTACTCGCGCCTTCCGGCCGCACGGCTTGCGGAGCACCGCTATGAACTCGATGGTTTAGCCGCCTATGGCCGAGCCGCCGGAATGGGTATCGGCCTGCCATATCCCGGTAGCGAGGCGTTGATCCGGGACATGGATCCGCAATGGACCGGGTACGATTTCGATACGGCACTGGGAACGACCCAAGGGAGCGTGACGGCCGCACTTCCGCGCATCCGCATGATCAGTCTCCGCGACATCCGGCGACAGGGTGATCGGAACGTTCCGTGTCCGCTCGGCGAAGGTGTCGTGGATTGGCCGGCCTTCTTCGCTACACTCGCGCATGCCCGATTTTCAGGGCCTCTCACCATTCAAATCGATTACCAAGCTGAGGATCGGCTTCAGGCGATCAAGAAGGATCTGGCCTTCGCGCGCAAACTCCTCACCGCCGCCTACCAGAAGGAAGCGGAACCGCCTACTTCACTCCGCCCATCAGCCGCACCGTTGGCTTGATTAAGAAGGCGAGAATCAGGGCGGCCACCAGGGTGAAACCGGCCACCGCGCCGAACAACTGCGGAACCGTGAGCGATTCATAGAGGGATGCGGCCTGTCCGGCGAGGTAGTTCCCGAGCGCGATCGAGACGAACCACACTCCCATCATCAGGCCGGCCACTCGCGCAGGCGCCAGTTTGGTCATAGCGCTCAAGCCCACCGGGCTCAAACTCAGTTCTCCGAGTGTCTGCAGGAAGTAGGTCGTGTTCAGCCACCAGGGGGAAACCAAGGCACCGGAAGCGTTGGCCTTGGCCGCCGGAACCAGGATCGCGAAGGACAGTCCGACAAAAAGCAGGCCGAGGGAAAACTTGGCCGGGCTGGAAGGCTCGCGCCGCCGCAACGCAATCCACAGCCACGCGAAGACCGGCGCCAGCAGAATTACAAACAACGGCTGCACGAATTGGAACCAGGCCGCGGGAAACTCGAATCCCATTACATTGCGGTTGGTCGAGCGTTCCGCGAATAAGTTGAGGGAAGAGCCGGCCTGCTCGAAAGCCGACCAGAATAGGGCCGAGGCGATAAACAGGACGAGTATTGCTACCGAGCGCTTCCGCTCCACTGGCGACCAGCCGCGCCCGAAAATCAGCCAGCCGAAAATGCCGACGGAAACCACGATCAGGATAATGCCAAAGGCATCCGAAATCGCTTCGGGAGTAATCGTCACCGTACCGGCGGTGCCCAATGCGCCGAGCGCCACCAGGATCGCCAATCCGAACAGCGCAGCCCATAGCGCACGCCTCTTCTGGCGCCGATCCTCTTCAGGATTGGCGGCGGGCACCGGATCGAGACCCGCGGTGCCCAGGTGCTTCCAGCCGAGGACATATTGAATGAGCCCCGCGATCATTCCTATGCCCGCCAAGCCGAATCCCCAGCGCCAGTGCGGCGGTTGCCCGATCCAGCCGCAAGCCAGAGGGGAAATGAGCGCGCCGATATTGATGCCCATGTAGAAGATGGAAAACCCGGAGTCGCGGCGGACATCGCCTTGCGAATAGAGTTGGCCAACGATGGTGCTAACGTTTGGTTTGAGCAGACCAGTGCCGAGGATCAGTAATACGAGGCCGAGGTAAAAGAGAAGAAGTCCGGGGGCCACCAGGCAGAACTGACCGGCGGAGATCAGAATTCCGCCGTATAGCACCGCCCGCCGCTGGCCCGTAATCCGGTCCGCTACCCACCCGCCCGGCAGCGCCAACAAATAGACCAGCGCCGTATACAGCCCGTAGATGGCGCCGGCTTTCATCAGAGGAAAGGCCAAGCCACCGTGCGGCACGGTGTCCGTCATGTAGAGGATCAGGAGGGCCCGCTGGCCATAGTAGCTGAAGCGCTCCCACATCTCTGTGAAGAAGAGCGTGGCCAGCCCGCGGGGGTGCCCGAAGAAGCGGGTATCTTCCCGCGGAATTGTGTGGATCGCCATGGGGCCTTGACCGCCAGTGTAGCGCGGCGGGGCCGCTGTGGCTTAGACTACCATCCGGCTGTAAGTGGCGTGCAGGATCTTGTCCAACGGCGCCTGCGAAGTCTGTTCCTCTTCCTCGCCCGACAGCAACAGGCGGATGAGTCGCGAAGCCAGTTCTCCCGAGCAGACGCAATCGGCCTCGGTGATTTCCGGCTGGCGTCCGCGCCGCTGCCATTCGAATTCGATCAGCACGGGCTCGCAATCTTCGGAAACCCAAGTTCCGTTCAGGTAGGTGAACTCCAGGACGTCGTCCGCCCCCTGGGGCGCCACGCGCAAGGTCTTATCGGTGCGGGCCAGCAGGGCGGCTTCCATCGTCGTTCCGTTTAAGTAAGTGATCGTCATATCGCCTCTCCGAAAACGATAGTGCCGGATTTCCGATTTCCTCGCAAGTCCTTCTTGTACCGGGACTTTCGATGCGTAGCCAAGCCCTGACCATACTAACTTTAGTTATGAAACTGCCCCTCGCTACAATGGGACAACCGGGGAACGCAGGAGATGAAACGCTCGGGAGTCGCGGACCTGCCTCTGCACGGCGGGCGTGTGCCGGAGTGGCTGGCACAGCGGATGACCGTGCTCGGGACCGCGATCACAGAGAGTGTCCTGCACTATTACGGTCCTTCCGAATTTCTGTCCCGCCTGAGCGATCCATTTTGGTTTCAAGCGCTTGGCTGCGTTATGGGGATGGATTGGCATTCCTCGGGCATCACTACTTCGGTAATGGGCGCGCTCAAGCGTGGGCTTAATCCGCGAGCTGCGGAACTGGGTATTTTCGTGTGCGGCGGGCGTGGCCGGCACTCGCGCCGCACGCCCGACGAACTCCGCGCCATCGCCGATGCCCATAGCCTGAATGGCGACGAACTGGTGCGCACCAGCCGGTTAACTGCCCGAATCGATAACAATGCCATTGCGGATGGTTTCCAAATCTACCTGCACACCTTCGTGGTCACGCCGGCCGGCGAATGGGCCGTCGTGCAGCAGGGCATGAACGAGGCGAGCGGTTTAGCGCGCCGTTACCACTGGCATTCCGCTTCCGTCCGGGAGTTCACGTCCGAGCCGCACACGGGCATTGTGGGGGAGCCGCAAGGAGCCATCCTGAACCTGGTGGATTGCGGTGCGAAGCCGGCGCAGGATGCCATGCTGTCGATCGTAAAGGAATCGCCCGATCGGACGCTCGCCGAGGTTCGCCGGTGGATTGCGCCGCGGCATCACGATGTACGCGCCGAGGACGTGGATCAGAAGCGTCTCGGCGCCGTCCTGGCGTTGGCCTATGAGCGGGGGTTCCGCGATTTCGCCTCCTTGCTGCTCCTGGAGAGCCTGGGGCCGCGCACGCTGCAATCCCTGGCGCTGGTCGCCGAAGTGATCCACGGCGCGCCCACTCGGTTTTCAGATCCCGCGCGTTACTCATTTGCGCATGGCGGGAAGGACGGGCATCCCTTTCCGGTGCCGCTGCGGACGTACGACCAATCCATTTCAGTGCTGCGCGATGCCCTCGACCGCGCCCGGGTGGGTGATACGGAAAAGCTGGACGGATTCGCGCGGCTGGAGCGATTTACGCGCGCGATCGAAGAGCGCTGCCAGCCCGAAGCGGATTTCGAGGCCATCTTGGCCCACGAGCGGGCGATTTCGGCGCAACTCGGGGGCCGCACTGCCTTCGACGGCCGCAAACCGGGACGAGCCGTTTCCCGATCGAGTCAGCTATCCTTGTTCGAGTGAGGCCGATCGATGCATGATCTCGGGTTTCGAGTAGAGTATACGTTCCTGTTGAGCGGGCTGCTGGTGCTGTTGGGATGCCTGTTTTATGGCGCTTTGAACCCGCGGAGGGTGCTGGCGGCAGACCAGGCTCCGCGCGTGGCAACACCGGCTCCGAATTACGGCTACCTGGCCCCGGTGGCGCGGCCGCTCGAATGGACTCTGCGGCAGGTCCACCAACGAGTGGCCGACCGGAGCGGGCGTTCGGGTTGGGGTTGGGCGATCATGGCTTGCACGGCACTGGTGAATTTGGCACTTTTGCCGTTCCGCATTCTGGCGGCACGCAATGTAAAGGCGATGCGAGCGCTTCAACCGGAGATTGAGGCGATCAACGCGCGGTACAAGAGAAAGTCCCGGCTGGCAATCGATCCGCAGCAATCCGAAGAAATCTCAGAACTGTACAGGCGCCACAAGACTCACCCCATGAGCGGCTGTATCCCGGCCATCGGCCCGTTCGCGGTGCTGGCCGCGTTCTACTCCGTCCTGACTCACATGCCCGAACTCCACGGTGCGGCCTGGTTGTGGATTGCGGACCTCTCGCGGCCGGAGCAGTTACCGATCCGGATTCTCCCGCTGGCAATGATTGCGACTCAGTTGGTGGTGGGAAGGCTCACCCCCAGCCCCTCCGCGGATCCGAAGATGCAGCGCACCATGGCCTTAATGCCTTTGCTGTTCGGGTTCTTGTTTTATGGCCAGCCGAGCGCGCTGATGCTCTACTGGGTGACGGGCAACTTGCTGGGCATCGCGCAGCAGTGGTGGTTGGGACGGCGTTACGCGTGAGTGACGGGAAGATTTCCATCGTAACCGGCGCGGGTAGCGGAATCGGACGCGCCGTCAGTGTGGCTTTGCAGGCAGCGGGGTACTCGGTGGTGCTGGCCGGGCGCCGGGCCGAGAAACTCGAGCAGACCGCCGCTCTGGCAAACGCTGCTGGCGGGCGTCTCCTGGTGGTTCCCACGGACGTCAGCCAGCCCGATTCGGTACGTGCCTTGTTCGCCAAGACCCTGGAGACCTTCGGGCGGCTGGATTTGCTGTTCAACAATGCCGGCAGTAACGCGCCGGGTATCCCCATGGAAGATCTGACAATCGAGCAGTGGCAGAAAGTGATCAGCGTTAATCTGACCGGCGCGTTCCTGTGCGCGCAGGAAGCCATTAAGGTCATGAAAGCGCAGACGCCGCGCGGGGGGCGCATCATCAACAACGGCTCAATTTCGGCGCACACGCCGCGGCCCAACTCGGCCCCCTATACCGCCAGCAAGCACGCCATGACCGGGCTTACCAAGTGCATCTCGCTCGACGGGCGGAAGCACGATATCGCCTGCGGCCAGATCGATATCGGCAACGCAGTCACGGAGATGACGGATCGCATGGCGCAGGGGGTTCCGCAAGCGGACGGTACACGGGCGGTGGAAGCGCGCATGAACATAAGCCACGTGGCTGATGCGATTCTCTACATGGCCAACCTGCCTTTAGAGGCGAACGTGCAGTTCATGACGGTGATGGCGACCAAGATGCCGTTCGTGGGACGTGGCTGAACGATAGCCGCCAATAGCCCCGCAGGACCATTTCGCCATCCCATGGTGCGTGTTAAACTCCTCTCAAACCCATGCGCCGTTCCACAACCATGCTGTTGCTGGCTCTGCTGCTGCTCTGCGGGCTGCCCGCCGTGGCACATAACGTCTCGCAGCGCGACGCCTCTTTCGTACAGGCAACGCAGGGGGCCGCAATCGCCCCGTTCATCTACCTGGGCGCCAAGCACATGGTTACCGGATATGACCACCTCGCGTTTCTGGTGGGGGTCATCTTCTTTCTGTACAAGCTCAAGGACGTGGTGCAGTACGTCAGCCTCTTTACGCTAGGCCACAGCATTACGCTGCTCGCGGGCGTGCTGGGCGGCATCCCCGCCAATTCGTACATCGTGGATGCCATCATCGGCTTCTCCGTAGTTTATAAGGCCTTCGACAACATGGATGGCTTCCGGCGATTCTTCGGTTTCGAACCCAACACCAAACTCGCGGTGCTGATCTTCGGGCTGTTTCACGGCTTTGGCCTCGCCACCAAGCTGCAAGAACTGGCGCTCTCCAAGAACGGGCTGGTTACGAATATCGTGAGCTTCAACGTGGGTGTAGAGATCGGGCAGGTGCTGGCCTTGACCGCCGTATTGATCATCCTCAGCTTCTGGCGCACGCGCGGCGGCTTCCTCAGGCACGCGTTCGCTACGAATACCGCGCTGATGACGGTGGGGTTTTTGCTCACCGGCTACCAGATCGCTGGATACTTTCTGCGAGCCTAGGAACTTCATGCCAGAACCAAAGCAGGCCCCCATCCAAGCGCCTTCGAAGAGCGCGCTGCTGAAAGCGACGGGTATTGCCTTGCTGGTTGCGCTCGTCCTGCTGTTTACGGCAGTGCTGCCCGCCGAATACGGCTATGACCCGCTGAAGACTGGGGGAATTCTGCGGTTGACCGGCATAGCGCAGGCGGGAGAGATCAAAGGTCGCGCTGTGGCGACGCCCGTGGCCGGGCAGAGTGGTGTCTACACCGCCCAACCCAAAACCTACCAGGTGGATTCGCAAGACTTCCAGTTGGAACCGGGCGAAGGCGTGGAGATGAAGTATCACATGCAGAAGGGCGCGGGCATAGTCTACGGTTGGAAGGCCGATGGAAAACTGCTCTTCGAATTCCACGGCGAGCCGGACCAGAAGCCCAACAAGGATTACTTTGAGAGTTACGAGCTGGACGATAAGGTCGGGAAGGACTCGTCTTACGGCTCCTTCACCGCTCCTTCGACCGGCATTCACGGGTGGTTCTGGCAGAATAAGGGCTCCAAGAGCGTGCAGTTTCACCTGACCGTAGCCGGCTTCTTCGACGCGGCTAAGATGTATGTAGACGGGAAGCCGGAAGATATGCCGGTCGAGGATGTGAAATAGGGCACTGCATGGACGAGTGGCGCTTCATTGCCGAGCGGAAGATCCGGGAAGCGATGCAGGACGGGGCGTTCGAGCATCTCGAAGGCACGGGCAAGCCGCTCAACCTGGAGGAGAACCCGTTCGAAGATCCCTCGGACCGTCTGGCGAACCGGATTTTGAAGAACAACGGCTTCGCCCCGGAGTGGATCGAGGAAGCCAAAGAGATCGAGGCGGAGTCGCGGCGTCTGCGCACACAAGGCGCCCGCGAAGATTATCGGGATCGCGTCGCCGCGTTGAACCGCCCCATTGCGGTATTCAACCTGAAGGCGCCGGCGGTCACGCTGCACAAGCGGCTGTTCGAGATCGGTTGATGCGGCTCCCGGTGATATCTTAGTTCTGACTGTCAATCGAGAGGGATCTCCTATGCCTCGAACTCTGCTCGCCTGTCTCCTGCTGGCTCCCGCCGCCCTGGCCGCTTCGGACGTCACGTTCGACCGCGACGTGCTGCCGATTCTGCAGAAGAACTGCCAAAGCTGCCATCGGCCGGGTGAGATCGGCCCGGCTTCGTTTCTGAGTTATGAGAGCACGCGTCCCTGGGCCAAGGCCATCAAGACCGCCGTTTTGACCCGCAAGATGCCGCCATGGTTCGCCGACCCCAAATACGGCCACTTCGCTAACGATCGCCGTCTGAGCGACCGCGACATCCAAACACTCACCGCCTGGGTGGATGCCGGCGCGCCTGAAGGTGACCCGAAGGACAAGCCTGCTCCCGTGCAATGGAGCGATGGCTGGAACATCAAGCCGGATGTCGTGGTGGGTATGCCGAAGCCTTACGCCGTGCCCGCCAAAGGCACTGTGCTGTACACCTATTTCGTGGTGCCTTCCGGTTTCACTAAAGACACGTGGGTGGTGGATGCCGAAGTGCGCCCGGGCAATCGAGCCGTCGTGCACCACGCCAGCGTGCACGTGCGGCCTCCCGGTTCCCAGTGGATGAAGGCGGCGAAATATGGGGAGGCCTATATTCCGCCGGGGAGCGGAGACGGTCCGGCGCCGCCCGCGCCGGTCGATCCCAATGTCGATCAGAGCAACGAATGGCTACTGGGGTACGTGCCCGGCACGCAGACGCAAAGCTACTTCGACCTGGAGCACAAAGCCGCGAAGCTCATTCCGGCAGGTTCCGATATCGTTTTCGAGATGCACTACACGGCCAACGGTCAGGAAGCCGTGGACCAAACCAAGGTCGGTTTCGTGCTGGCCAAAGAGCCTCCCCAGTACCGGCTCCTCACAGTCCCCGTTTTCGATGACAGCTTCGCCATTCCTCCCGGCGACCCCAATTACGAGTCTCACGCCCTCGCCGAATTCAAACAACCCGTGCAGTTGATTTACGAACAACCCCACATGCACCTGCGCGGTAAGTCCATGGACATTCACCTCCGCTATCCCACCGGCGAGAACGACACGCTGGTCAGCGTGCCGCGGTACGACTTCAGTTGGCAGACCATCTACTTCGAAAACAAGCCGCGCACTCTGCCCGCCGGAACCCGCGTGGAACTGACGGCGCACTGGGACAACTCCGCTTCCAATAAGTACAATCCCGATCCGTCCAAGACCATCCGCTGGGGCGAGCAGAGTTGGGATGAGATGAACTTCGCCTGGGTGGGCGTAGTAGTGCCGCGCGACACCGACCCCGGCAAAGTAATCGCGAAGGTGAAGTAGTGTAGGCCCGGTCTAAACCAGCTTCTTACACCGCCGGCAGTTCCATCTCTACTTCCAGACCGGGCTGGGCATTCCGGGCGCGGATGGTGCCTTTGTGCAACTCGACCGCCCGGCGCGCGATGGAGAGCCCCAAGCCGATGCCCCCGCTGGAACGAGCCCGGTCCGTATCGACGCGATAAAAGGCATCGAACAACCGCGGGAGCGCTTGTTCGGGCACACCGGGCCCATGGTCGCGAATGTCCACCAGCACTTTGCCGTTGTTGCGCGCGAGCGAGATCTCTACCGCGGTTTGTTTCGGCGCGTAGCGGATGGCGTTGCGGATTACGTTCTCCACGGCGCGGCGCAGCAGCTCCGGATCGCCTTCCACGGTGGCCGGCTGGCGGCGCTCATACTTCAATTCGCAGCCGTGCGCGGCGGCCTCGATGCTCGAATCGTCTACGAGCTGCTGCACCATTTCATCCACGCGCACCGGCTCGCGATGCAGTTGGGAGGGGTCACCTTCGGCGCGCGTCACTTGCAGCAACTGGCCTACAAGCGCATTCAGGCGGTCAGATTCTTTTTGGATGCGATTGAGGTTGGTTTCCAGGCCGTCTCCGGAACGGGCCAATTCGATGGCTACGCCCAAGCGCGCCAAAGGCGACCGCAATTCGTGGGAGATATCCAGCAGCAGGCGGCGCTCGGCGGTCAGCAGCGTCTGGATGCGCCCGGCCATACGGTCGAAGGTGCGAGCCAGTTGGCCCACTTCGTCACGCCGCTTGGAATTGACCCGCGCCGAGAAGTCGCCGCCGCCAAAGCGCTCCACGGCTTTCTGCAATTGCCGCAAAGGACGAGTGAGATGATAGGCCAGCCAATAGCACAGCAGAACGGCCGCCAACAGCATGAAGAGGTGTTCGGGTTGTAGGAACCACGAGCCGACGCGGATGCGCGGCACAATCAAGAAGTACCAATATCGGCCATCATCGGCGGCCCGCGCCACCATGGAATTTCCGGCGGAGAAGCGCGGGTATTGCGAGCGGCTACGCGCCCGCTGCACCAGATCGGAGCGGTCCGCGCCGGTCAGCAGATCGCGGCCGCTCCGATCTGTCAGCACTCCGCGCGCCTCGTAGACGCGATCCACGGTATCCAGGAACCGGCGCAAGCCCGCGCGGCCTCCGGTTTCGTAGGCCCAGCGGGCCTGGGTAAGCTGAAACTCCACGAGCCGCCCGGCGGGCGCCCGCCGGTCCGAATCGTTGCGGTTGAAGCTCAACGCCGAGAGAAACGCGGCGCCCACCACGGTGATTGCCAGCGTGCACCAGAACCAGAGCAGGATTTTGGCAAACAGCGAATTCATTCTTCCCTGGCATCTTCGGGCGTACGGCAAAACTGATAGCCGATGCCGCGAATGGTTTTGATCAAGGTAGTGCCATGCTCCAGTTTCTTACGCAGATGGCTGATGTGCATGTCGATGGAGCGGTCGTACGGCGTGGCCTTGCGATTGTAAAAGTTCTCCATCAATGCATCGCGCGAAAGCACGCGCCCGGCGGAGCGCATTAGCATCTCTAAAATGTCAAACTCGAAAGTGGTGAGTTCCACCGGCTTGCCGTGGCTGGATACCTGGCGGGTGCCTGGATCGAGGGTGACGCCATTCACTTCCAGGTGTCCCCCGGTGGCAGGCGGCCGCGCTTCATAGCGGCGCAGAATCGCGCGCAGCCGCGCCGCCAGTTCGCGCGGATTGAACGGCTTCGGCAAATAATCGTCTGCGCCGAGCTCGAGCCCGATGATGCGGTCCACATCCTCGCCTCGCGCGGTCAGCATAATTACTGGAACCTTGCTCTGCGGCCGCAAGCGGCGTAAAATTTCGAACCCATCCAGCCCGGGCAACATAACGTCGAGGACCACGATATCCGCATGGCCGGCGATGGCTTTTTGCAACCCGGAATTTCCTTCGTGCTCGCAATCGACGCCGAAACCTTCGCGTTTCAGAAACTCGCCCAAAAGCGAACAGAGTTCCGCATCATCGTCGATCAGTAATACGTTCACGGCTAAAATTTAGCACGCCCGCCGATCGGCGGAGGCCCGCGAGGCGAGACATTTACATAAATTTACGGCCGCGACAAACGACCTTTACACCGGGTTCCTAGAGTAGGAGTTGAGAGGTAACCAGCAGTTCCATGAAACGACATTTGATGCAATTCGCAACCGTGGCGGCTCTGTCCGCCGGAATGGTGTTTGCCCAAACGCCAACACCATCGTCTAATCCGAATCCGCCCGCGGCGCGGCATCAGTTCATGCGCCATCACCTGGATCAAATCGCTCAGCAGTTGAATTTGAGTGATACGCAAAAACAACAGATGAAGGCCATCTTCCAGAATGCCCGCACGACCGCGCAGCCGATCCGCGCACAATTAAAAGAGAACCGCATGGCGCTCGCGACAGCGGCTAAAACCGGCGAGAGTGACGCGCAAATCCAGCAATTGGCGGCGAAAGAAGGCAAGCTGTTAGGCCAGATGGTGACGATCCGCACGGAAGCCATGAGCAAAGCCTATGCTCTGTTGACGCCCGATCAGCGCACCAAGGCCGATCAGTTGATGCAGCAAGCCAAGCAGAACTGGCAGAGCCGGCGCGCCGGGAGGCAACACGCGAACGGGTAACGGCAAGTAATCAGTCATGAGTGATCAGTCATCAGTAATCAGCAATCGGATGCAGTTTATCGAGTGAACTGATTACTGACGGCTGAAAACTGAAAGCTTCATCTCCATACCGGCTGCGTGAACGCTCCGTTGCCGGCCACATCCCAGACGGCGAGGCGCGCCCATTTCCAACCGGGCGCGTCGGCCGTCCAATTAAACGCCGAGTTGGCGAACTCGTGCGTTTCTTCGAGCGGCAGACTCTTACGCTGCGTCTGCTTGCCATCTCCCCACACAATCTCCGCCATGCGGAGCGGAAACGTCCAGGAGGCCTTGGCCGTGACCGCGATCTGATCGCCAGACCGGGCGGCGATTTTCACGTCCGGCAGCAAAATCTCGCCCGTAGTCATGAAGCCATTTCCCGAAACCGCAGCCTGCACGATATCGCCATAGTGATCGAAGTCCGGCAGTTTGGGCATCCGGAGATAGTTCACGTTCATGTGGCCGTACAATTCATGGGTGCTGTCCACCTGAAAAACGTCCACTTCGGCGAGCAGCAGCTTGTGGAGGCCCCAGTTGTTCACGTCATCGATCACGTTGAAGGCCCGCTCGCCCAATCGCGGCGAAGAGAGATCGGCCGGCAGAGCCTTCCAGCCGGTTGCGAAATAGTGCGGATCGCGGAACCACGCGGTATCGCGAATCTTGTCGGGGAAACCCTTGGAATCTTTCGTGCGCGGATGCGTCTGCCAGACGTAACCGCCCTCCGTGCGAATCATTTCGAGCATATCTTCCGGGCTGCCGACGTGCCACACGGTGCCATACTTCGGATCGTTGCTGCGCAGCGGCGTGCCCGCGGGGCGCTCCTTGAACCACAGCACCGGCTTGGGGAAAACCAGCGCGTAATGCCCGCCCAGCCAGGTATTCGGTTCCTCGGCCGGCACGATCACGAAATTCGGGTCGGATTGCGCGCGCGTGGCCTTGTACATCGCGGCGAGTTCCTGCAACCGGATCGGTTCGAGCGTGTTGGGGTGGCCCTCCAGGTGAAAATCGCAGATCATGATGGCGTCTACGCCCATCTGCTTCAACACCGGTTTGAAGGGCGGCACCCAATCCGGCCCATTTTCCATCGCCTGCACCGTAAAGTCGGGGTGCCAGTGCGCCGCGAGGGTCTTGAATCCATCCAGCTTGGGGAAGCGGTCGCCGTGGGTGTAGCGCAGAGCGTCGTCAACAGCGGTCTTGGCATCGCGGTCGTCCAGCAGAAAGAACGCGCTCATCCGCTGCTTCGTGCCAGGCGGCGCATTCATCCACGGATAAAAGAAGCTGTTGTCATCGGGCCATTGGCGGATGCCGATTCCCGCAGTCCCGCGCCAGGCGAAGTGCCACACGTATCCGAGATTGGTGGTGAAATCGCGCGGCATGAAATACTGGTGTGGCGCGGGAAACACAGTCACTGACCCGCCGGGCGTCCGCACGCCCAGCGCGCGATAACGTACTTTCACGGGGATGCGCTCGGGCCCGGTGGAACGAATGGTCTGAAATGCGCCGGCGGTGTCGTAATACGAGACCTGGGTATTCATGACGTCGCCCGCACGCGAGGGTTCGCTCAGCGTCAGGCCGGCATTGTAATAGTAGGCCAGGTCGGGCTCTTGCGTGGAGGCGTCCGCCTGCATCTGAATGAGCCGGCTACCCGGGAAAAAGGTGAAGCTGATGCTGCCCTGAAAAGGGCCCATCTGAAATCCGTCGAACAGCACGTCCAGGCGGTCTCCAGTAGTTTCCGCGCGCGCGGCGCTGAGATGCAGCGCCCCTCCGAACCGGCGCGTGCCTTCGGGAGCGGCGGGAGGGAGATCGAAGAACTCATCCCATCCGCCGTGGCGTTTGCCGAACTCACCGTCATAGACCGGGGCGGCGTCGCGCACTACCGCGTCGCGGCCGGCCAGACCAATCGCGGTAATCAGAGGCTTGGCGGGATCGAGCGAGAACTGCGCGCGCCAGGCGCGCCCTCGCTCATCGTTCCATTGGACGGCGATGGAATCGGCAGCCGGCGTTACCGTCACTGGCCCCGGCCGCACAGCCGTACCATTGAACGGCACCGTCGCGGCGGACGCTGAGAGGAAGCAGAGACACGTTAAAGCGCTTGCGAGCCCAGTGGCAGGCTGAAAGCCTGCCCCACCTTTATGCGGAAACCGCCTTGTCTTTGGTCTCATGGTACTCCTGCTCAGTGTTGACCGCCCAGATATTGGCCTTATCTACGCGGCCCTCCACGATGTTGTCGACCGCTGTCATGGCGGTCAGCATGGAGTGGTCCTGGTTATTATACTTGTGCATCCCGTTGCGGCCCACCAGGAACAGGTTTTCAAAGCCATCCAGATACTCGCGCAAGGCGCCGAACCGGTCATAGGTGCCGAAGTATGCCGGGTACGTTTTGGGCATGCGAATGACGGTGGCGTCCAGAATATCGGCGCGCGAAAGAATCCCGATCCGTTCCATCTCCTCGCCCGCCAATGCGATCATCTCCCCGTCGGATTTACGCCACAGCTCGTCGGATTCATAGCAGAAGTATTCCAGCCCGATCCAGACCGTGTCCGGGTCGGCCACCATGTAGGGGCTCCAGTTGTTAAAGATCTGCATGCGTCCGGCGAGCACTTCCGGCTCCTGAATATAGATCCAGTTGTCCTGCAACAGGCGCCCGCCCGCATCCGAATCACCCTTGATGTGCAGTTTTCGGAGCAGAACCCCGACGGTGATGAAGTCGCGGTAAATCAGGCCGTCGCTGATTTCCTGGATCGACTGCGGCACGCTTCGGTCCAAGGCGCGCACCAGTTCCTGGATGGGCATGGTGGAGAAAACGTAATCGGCGTCGAAGCGCTGAAAATCGCCATTCTCATCGATTGCTCCGACCGCCGCCACGCGATTGCCTTCGACGAACAGCTTCGTCACCGAGTAGCCGGAGAGGATACACCCTCCCTCTTTTCGTACGCTCTCGGCGACATATTCCCAAAGCTGCCCGGGCCCGAACTTCGGGTACATGAACCGTTCGATCAGCGAAGTCTCTACCTCTTTCTGCTGCACGCCCGAACTTCGCCGGAAGGCTTTCTTAGCGATATGGGCCAGCGCGCGGGCAACCGAAAGCCCTTTAATGCGCTGCGCACCCCACTCGGCGCTGATCCGATCGCAAGGCACGCCCCAAACCTTCTCCGTATAGGATTTGAAGAACGTCAGGTAGAGCTCTTTGCCGAACCGGTTGATGAGGAACTGCTCGAGCGTCTGTTCCGGGCGAATTTTTCGCAGCACGGCGCGCGTATAGCTGATCGCGATTTTGACGGCCCGCAGCGCGCCCAGCTTGCGCAGCGTATCCGCGCTTAAGGTAATCGGATAATCGAAAAACTTGCGCAGAAAATAGATCCGCGACTTCCGGTTGCGAACCAGCATGACGCGGTCGTCCCGCTGCGGATCGGGCGCCTTCGCCGCGTTTCCCGCAATGTCGCGCCGTTTGTTCTGATAGCTGATCTCGAGCGAGCCGCCGGTGGCTTCGAGCGGCATCACTTCCAACCACCAATTCATCACACGGTCCGACTTGGAAAAGAAACGGTGCCCGCCGATATCGATGCGGTTCCCTTTGTAATTCACCGTGCGGGAAATCCCGCCCATGGCGTGGCTCTTTTCCAATACCAGGGGCGTAATGGCAGTCCTCTTTAGTAACTCAAAGGCGGCCGTGAGGCCCGCCGGTCCTGCTCCGATAATGACTGCCCGTTTCGCTTCGTTCAACTCCCCTCCATGGTGGCGCAGTACAATATTTCAAAATTCTGTCACGTATTCCCTTCGACCGCTCCCTCGCGGTCGCGGCTCAGAAACGCATTCCCCGACCGAGCCGCGACCGCCAGGGAGCGGTCCTTGAAACTCATACTAGCCTGGCGGCCTGCGCCAATTTGCTCAGAACCGGCAGGCGCGCGCCGGCTCATGAACGCTACTTTGCCGTGCGAGCAGAAACACCCCGCCCGCACCGCTCAATTCGATTTGCTGCGGGATCTGTAGGTTCAATCCTCGTAACATCTCCGCCGGAATCCAGAAGTCGCTACCCGGGTGCTTCTCGATTAAACCCGCAACTTCGCCCAAAGATGCGGCGCGGATTACCGTCCCCACGGGTGCGTCCGAGGGCAGGTTGAACTCCGTCAACCGCTGCCGGAATACTGGGCGCAGGGCATCCAGATGATCGAATTCCGCAGCCGAGACGGAAATCCCGAGCCACGCAAAATCCAGCGGCGCTCCGGGAGCCGGCTGCGGCGCGAAGATGCAGTACCGGACGCGCGGCAGCGGCAGATCCGAAGCGTAAAACTGATCCTCCTGCCCCACGATAATCAAATCGTTCCCGCGATGCTTGGCGCAATAGCGGTCGAGTGACGGTGCGATCGGCCGGTGCGATTCCCTTCCCGCATCGATTCCCCACACGGGCGCAGCCGATACCGTTTTGATCACGGCGCACGCGATTAGCGCTGCCAGAACCGCGCCGCGCATGCGCGGGAACGCGGCGATGAATTCGGCGGCCATCAGCGCCAAGACCGGCAGGAGCGGGAGCAGATAATAGGCCGAGCGATAGCGGAATCCAAACAACACCGCTAATGTCACCACCAGCCAAGCTGCCAGGAATGGGTGGGCGCGCCGGTTCCGCACGACGAGAGGAACCGAAAGAGCCGCCAGGAGCGCCAGCACCGGATCCATCAGGAACAGCCGCCGCGCATAAAACGCCAGATGGTTTTCATTGGTATATTGCGGCGGCGCGGTGACTCCCACCGAGAGATGCTGCGTCAGGATGTACTCCGCTACGAACCACCGCGGGTGGACGACCAATTCATACAGGTGCCAGGGTAGCGCGACGGCCGCTGTAGCTCCCAGAGCGCTGATTATGGCACGCGGCCGCGGCCGCAACTTGGCAGGCAACAGCGCGAACGTCCCCGCGAATGCGATCAACGGCACCAGCCCCGCGGCAGCCTTGGTAAGAATCGCGGCGCCTGTCGCCGCGCCGAACAGCACCCAGGAGAATCGCCGTTCGAACGCCGGGTCGTACGCCAGCACGCCCATCGCGCAGGTGATCCACAATGTCAGCAGCATATCGGTCATGGTGACCCGTGAAAACACATAAAACAGATGGCTGGAAGCCAACAGCAGGACGGCGCCGGCAGCCACGCTCACGGAATACAAGTACCGCGTCAAAGCGAACACCAGTGCCAGCACCAGCGCCGCCGCGAATAAGGATGGCACGCGCAACGCCCAGTTGGAAATTCCGAACAGTTTCACGCTCGCTGCCGCCAGGCATTGCAGCAGGGGTGGCTTGTTCAGCGCGTGCCGGCCGAGATACTGCGGTGTCAGCCATGTTCCGCCCTGTGCCATCTCGATGGCTTCGCGTGCGTAGACGGCGTCATCCTGGGCCGGAATCTGGCTTACGGGATCGGCATAAGAACTCGCCAGCCCTACCCGTTCGACTCCCACAGCGAACCACGCCAGCCCAATTCCGAACACGGCGGTAGTGAAAAGCCAGGAGGCCGGACGATTGATCAGTTTGGGGTAAGCCGTTCCCACGGAGCCCGTCATGGATTGGGCTCGAGCGCAATCGACATGGCCACCGCGGCCAATTCGCGAATATCGTTCTGCCGCCCATGGCCGGCTTTATCGAACCGGAAGTTCACAGCTACTGGATTTGCTCGCAAAGCCTCGGCGGGGACAGTCGCCGAATACTCATAATTGCCGGGTTCCGCAAATGTGCGGGCGCCCAGCGGGTACCCATCGATGTCGGCCGAGAGCGTCATCGGCCCAAGCCGGTCGATTTGAGTATCGGGAAGAAAGAATCGCAGCACCAGGCGCGCGCCTTTCTGCTGAGCGCCAGCCGGCCTGCCCAATGCGGCGGAGAATCGCCTCGCTGTCCAACGCCACGCTCCCGATTCCACGGCATGGAAACCGTCAAGCAACTGATTGCCCGACGCAGTATCGCCCATTTGCAAGCTGGAGGCCATCTCTTCGGCGTTGTCCCCGGTGCGCTGGTACAGATCGTAAGCTTCCGGTTCAAAGATCTTCGTCCGCCAGATTAGATTTCCATCGAAGTGGCGCACCAGTTCGTACTGCAATTTGGTGAGCACCGTGGCCCAATACTCCCGTTCGGGAAGTTCCCTATAGCCTACCAGGACTTGTTCCCGGTGAGGCGAGGAAAACAGGGCATACGGATCATTCGCGGTGTTGCGGTTCGACCAGTCCCAATATGCCGCTTTTCCGCCTGCGTGGAAATTGGAAAACAAGTTAGCCGAAAAATAGGGCTGAAGCGCCGTGGAGCGGTAGCCGGTAGCATACAGGCCGCCTGGCGATGGCGGCTGTTGATGGAAGTATCGCGCCGCCTCGACGCTGCCGGAATACGGATATTTCCAGTCGTAACGGACTGCTGCGAAAGTCCACCAACACTGCACCGCAATCATGGCGAGCAGCGCGAATTGCGCTTTGCGATCGAGCGCAGCACGGCCCGCGGCGATCCACATGGCAAACAGCCACACCTCCCAAACCATCCCGTAATGCCACAACTGCGAGTACACCACCGTTCCGAAGATCCAGAAGAAGCTAATCACCGCGACAAAGATCAATAGTGCGCGGCCCCGCCGCAAGAACGGAAGGCAAAGCGCCAGCAACCCCAACGAAGTGATCCACTCACCGGTGAACGCTTCCGCTGTTGAGATTTTGGCGGCATACTCGAAACGCGCGAAGGTGAGGCTCTTCAGCCCGCGCTGCTCCGCAAACGCGACATCTTTCGCCGGCCATGCCGAGATCATGAGCAGCATCAAGACGACGACGTAAACCGATCCTGCTACGATGAGGCGGCGGCGTTGCAGCGCGCTCAATTCCGTCCATGCCTTCCGCACGCGCAACGACACAGCCAGCGCGATCGCGCCCGAAATCACCACCCCGTGAACGCTGATGCCCGCAATGAGACTCAGCAGCACCGTGAACAGGGCCGGCTTCCGCTCGGCGCGCTGATACATTGCCGCGCAACCGAATAGCAGCGGCGCCAGCAGCGCATAGCTGCGGTTAATCACCGAATACTGGTAACAGAGATAGTAAGTAAACGGCAACAAAACGCGGATGTAGAGCGGAAAGGACGAATACCGGAGCAGCAGCCAGGTACCAGTGAGGCCCAGGATTCCCCCGACGAACTTGTACCCCGAGTAAGTTAGTCCCGCGCGCATCAATACGTGGAGCAAGGTCTGCCAAAGTCCCGGAGCACCTTCGTAATGCAGCAGCTTAGTCCACAAGGTGGCGAGGCTGGCATCGCGCGCCAGCAGCCATGCCTGCGCTTCATCTGCCCACGGCTCGTGCCGCAGAATCGTGACTGCCACAATGAGGCTGTACACACCCATGGCGCTGTAGATTGCCAGGCGGGGAGTCACTCGCGGCCGGGCAAGCCGCTCGGGCGCTGTACCAATGGCGGTCATGCGAGGTCGATTACCTATTATCCACAGGGTACGACTACTCGACTGTAATTTCATGAACACCCAATTCGAAACGGAGCCGGGATCGTGAGGGAGGATTGTCTTTAGTCACAACCGTACTCCGCTAATATGCCATCGTAACCGGCGAGCAGCATCGGCTCGGCTTCGGCGAATCTCTTCTGTCCAGCCAGGCTCACGCCCAAGATGCTTCGACATTCGTCCCGCCGCCAGTCGGCACGCTGGACCGTCCAAAGGCCTGTGGTTTCCCGGGCCAGTGCCTCGGCCAACTTGTACTTCAGTTCGGCTACATAAAGCGTGGCGAGGTTATTCATCAGGACTAGAGTTGCAGGGTTGCCCGTGCCCGGCACTTGGCGGCTGCCGGCCACCGCTTCGGCAAGCAGGGGTTCGGCCTGCGTGTACTTTCTTTGCCTTTCGTAGAGCAATCCAAGATTGTGAATCGTGGCTAGGGTATCGGGGTGCTCGGCACCCTGGATCCGCCGTTGAGCGTCCATGAGCTGCACATAGAGTGGCTCGGCTTGGGCAAGTTTCCCCTGGTGTACATAGGCCAAGGCCAGGCTGTTGATGCTGGTCAGAGTGCTGGGGTGGATTTCGCCCAAGACCCGGCGCTTGATGGCCACCGTTCCGGTAAGAAGCGCCTCCGCTTGCGCGTATTTGCCCTCGTCATCGTACACCCTGGCGAGATTGTTCATAGACACCAGCGTGTTGGGATGCTCTTCGCCCAGGACGCGGCGTTTGATGGCAATGTTTTCCGTGAGCAGTTGTTCAGCGGGCACATACTTGCCGCGAAGCTGGAGCAACAGCGCCAGCTCGTTCATGCTGCTCAAGGTATCGACATGTTCCGGCCCGAGCACCCGCCGCCGACCTTCCAAAACCTTCCTGAGAAGAGACTCGGCTTCGTCATACTTTCCTTGGACCCCATACGAGGAACCCAGTTCCTCTTCGGTCTCCAGAGTGCTTGGGTCCTGCTCGCCAAGCAGGCGTTGCCGCAACTCCAGGGCGCGCTCGGCCTGCTGCTGCGCCTGCGGAATTAGGCCCATTTCCCGGTACGCAGAGGCGATGGTCTGGCGAATAGCGGCTTCGACCAATGGCTGCTTGTCGAACTTGCCCGCAATTGTGGCGGCCGCACGGTTTAACGCGGTGCGCACTGTCAGGTCCGGATCCTGCTGTTTCGTGTTGTTTTGGTTGCGGGTGTCGGCCTGCGCTAGCAGGTCGTTGCGGAGAAAATCATTCACGGCGCGAGCCTCTTGCTCGGCGGTTCGCGCCTGGCGCTCAGCCCGGCTGGCCCGTACGGTCATCGCCGAACTCACCACGATGCCAGCCAGGAGGAGTCCCGCGAAGGCGGCTGCTGTCCCTAACCACACCCGATGCTTGCGCACGAATTTGCGTGCGCGGTACGTGGCGGAAGGCGGACCGGCTTCCACCGGCTCGCCATCCAAGTACCGTTCCAGATCGCGCACCAAACCGTTGACTGTTTCGTAACGGCGGGAACGGTCCTTCTCCAAGGCTTTGGTTACAATCCAGTCCAGTTCGCCTTCCACGAGCTTGGGGAGCCGCCCCGGATCGCTCTTGCGTTGTGCCGCCGTTTCTACCGCCGCTGATTGCCGAAGCCTCACGCTCGGGGGCGCCGGCTCCTCGTTTCGAATCCGATCGAGGGTCTCCACATAGGATGCGACGTCGCGCGCGCGTCCTAAAGGCGTCGAGCCTGTGAGCAGTTCGTACAAAACCGCACCCAGCGAGTAGACATCGCTGCGCGTATCGATATCGTGCCTCATCAGGTCGGCCTGCTCGGGGCTCATATATTCCAGCGTGCCCACCACAGTGCCGAGGTTGGTCACGCTGGCATCGCTGAGTTGCTGGCCAAGCGCCTTGGCGAGGCCGAAGTCGATTACCTTGACCGCCGGTTGGCCCTCCCGCTCTGCCACCAGGACGTTGGACGGCTTGATATCACGGTGGATGATGCCCTTCTGATGAGCGTGCTGGATGGCATGGCACACCGGAACGAACAAGCGGATGCGTTCCGGCACAGTCAGGCGCTTAGTGTCGCAGTAACGGGTGATGGGGATACCATCCACCATCGCCATAGCGAAGTAGGGGCGGCCTGCAGGCGTCGTTCCGGCATCGAAGACGCGGGCGATGTTGGGGTGATCCATGAGCGCGAGGGCCTGGCGCTCGCTTTCGAAACGGGCGATCACTTGCCTGCTGTCCATGCCCGGTTTGATGATTTTGAGGGCCACGTCGCGGCGGATGGGCTGATGTTGCTGGGCATGGTAGACGATGCCCATACCGCCTTCACCCAGTTGCCGCAGCAGCCGGTAGACGCCGATAACCGTCCCGGGCGCGACTTCGTCATCTGCGGGATGATCCACTGTCTCGGTGGGGAGCCAGACCGGATGTTCCAGCAGGCCGCTGGCATCATCCTGGGCGAGGAGAAGTTCGACACGGCGCTTCAATTCTTCATCGTTGCCGCATGCTTCGGCGAGATACTGCTTGCGCTGCGCAGGTTCAAGCCCTGCCGCGCCATGGTATAAATCTTCGATCTGCCGCCAACGTTCCGGCGCCATAGCGGGAAACCCGCGAGTTCTAATATGTTACAGCGGAAGCCGTTGAAACCTCACGCCAACAAATCCCGATAATCTTCGGGATCCAAGCCGAAGCGTTCCATCTGGCGCGGCAGATCGGGCCGCAGCGGTTCGGGAGTGTTTTGAACCCAGGCGGCAATAACCGTTTCGACACCCACGCGCTGCTTGCCTTCCTCCTCCGCCAGGGCCTCAGCGGTTTGGCGCAGATTCGATTCGGTCGCGTCGCGCACGGGCCGGGGCGTCTGGCTCAAGACTTGGTTGAGGAAATCTTCGGCGGCGTCATTCCAGTTCACATCGACATGGTACCCGATTCGTATTTTCGGTTTCATAGAGACGTGGAACAGGGTATGATTTGATTTACTCCCCCGATCGAATCCGAAGGTAACGTGAGCCCAGTCCAAAACCCCGTCATTTTAGAAACCAATTTTGCCGGCATCGAGCGCCACGCGCGCGGAAAGGTGCGCGACGTTTACAGCGTCGGCGACCGGCTGCTCATTGTGGCAACCGACCGTATCTCGGCATTCGACTACATCCTGCCCACCGGAATCCCCAGCAAGGGGCGAGTGCTGACGCAGCTTTCCATTTTCTGGTTTGACTTTCTACGCGAAGTCACGCCGACGCACTTCCTAACGGCCAATGTAGACGAATACCCGGAACCGCTGCGACACTATCGGGCCCAATTGGAGGGCCGCTCCATGCTGGTGAAGCGCGCCAACATGGTGGAAATCGAGTGCGTGGCGCGCGGGTATCTCTCGGGCTCCGGATGGAAGGAATACCGCGAACAAGGGACGGTTTGCGGAATCAAGCTGCCGCCTGGTTTGCGCGAGAGCGACCGTCTGCCGGAACCGATCTTCACACCAGCTACTAAAGCCCAGACGGGGCACGATGAGAATATCTCATTCGAGCGAATGGCGGAAATCACCGGTAACGATCTGGCGCGCCGGCTGCGTGATCTCACGCTCGACATCTACAACCGCGGCGCCCGGTATGCCGAATCGAAAGGCATCATCATTGCGGATACTAAGTTCGAATTCGGGTTTGTAGGCGATGAACTCGTTTTGGGAGACGAAGTGCTTACTCCCGATTCGTCGCGTTTCTGGCCCGCCGACAAGTACAAACCCGGTGGCCCGCAGCATTCCTTCGACAAGCAGTTTGTGCGCGACTACCTGGAATCGATTCATTGGAACAAGCAGCCGCCCGCGCCGCCGCTGCCCGAAGAAGTCGCCGCCAGAACCAGCGAGAAATACCGCCAGGCCTATTCCGTGCTGACGGGCCACGCGTTATGAATTGGCTGGATATCGTCCTAGCTTTGATTCTGGCAGCGTCACTGGTGACCGGTTTCCGCAAAGGACTCTCGCGCGAGGTGATCGGGCTGGTTTCGGTGTTTCTGGCCTTATTGCTAGGGCTATGGCTGTATGGATCGGCCGGAGGATATCTGCTACCCTACCTGAGTTCTCGATCGGTAGCGAACTTCGCCGGTTTCGCGATTGTCTTTTGCGGCGTATTGTTATTGGGCAGTCTCATCAGTTTCGGCGTCGGAAAGTTTTTGAAGATTACAGGCCTGTCGATCTTCGACCACGCGGCGGGCGCGGTTTTCGGTTTCATCCGCGGGATCTTGATTGGCGTGGCGCTGGTAACCGGGATCATGGCGTTTTCAGTGGGAGACGGGCCTCCCTCGTCGGTCGTGCATTCGCGCATGGCGCCCTATGTGGTGGGCGCCGCACGCGTTGCCGCAGCCATAGCTCCGCACGAATTGAAAGAGGGATTCAGCCGGAGCTACGAACGCGTGAAGTCCATTTGGGAGAAGGCCACGCTACCGCATCCGGAGCGGTCCTAGCCAGGAGAGCGGAGAGATGAAGGAAAAATTCGACGGGATCGTAGAACAACTGCTGGCGGCGAACATCTTTCTCGAGGAAGCGATTGAGGTGCTGGAGCGGGCCATGATTCGGGGGGCTCTGGCGCGTTGCGAGGGCAATCAGACGGAAGCCAGCAAACTGCTGGGGATTCATCGCAACACCTTACAACGGAAAATCCTGCAATACGAGCTGAGCAACGGCCGCGGAAGAACCCGTCCCAAACCGATGGACCGCCAGCGGCGCGCGCGCAAACCGAAGTCCGGCGCCGCCTGATCAATGGATCTTTTGATCTTCGATCTGGATGGCACCCTCATCGATTCCAAACTGGACTTGATCCACTCGGTCAATGCCACTCGCGCGCACATGGGGATGGGCCCGCTCGCGATGGACGAAGTTTCCTCGTACGTCGGCAGCGGCGCACCGGTACTGATCCGGCGGGCGCTGGGGCCGCAAGCCTCGCAACCCGAAGTTGAAGAAGCGCTGGAATTTTTCCTGGAGTATTACCGGCAGCACAAGCTCGATTCCACGCACCTATATCCTGGCGTACGCGAATCGCTGGAGCGGCTGTGCGGCGCGGGCAAACGGTTGGCCATTCTGACGAATAAACCAGTAGCACCCAGCCAAGGCATTGTCGATGGGTTGGGCTTGCGAGGGTACTTTTTTCAGGTTTATGGCGGCAACAGCTTCGCCTTCAAGAAGCCGGACCCAATCGGGGTAGCCACTCTGGTAGTGGAAGCGGGAATCACCCGGGAACACACGATGATGGTGGGCGACAGCTCAGTAGACATCGCGACCGCGCGCAATGCCGGCGTGCAGGTCTGCGGCGTTACTTATGGGTTCGCGCCGGAGACTTTGCACGATCCGCCGCCGGATCTGTTAGTGGATCGGATGGAAGAGCTGGCAGAGTGGGTGCTGAAACGACGCTAGTCGAAGACCGAGTCTACTGCGAGCGTGCCACCGAAGGAAAGCGGGATTTCGTCGCCTGAGCGACAGGTAACCGTGCGTCCATCGGGAGTCGAGATCTTGATTTGCCTGTGATCGGGATCGACCACCCAAAACTCGCGCGCGCCATTTTCCAGCCAAAGCTTCTCTTTGTCGAGGATTTCAGTCGCTGTGTTGGATGGCGAGAGCACTTCGATTACGATTTCTGGTGCACCTGCCAAACATCCGTTCCGAGGAATTTTCTCCCATCGTTCTCTGGACACAAATGCCACATCAGCGACCCGGTATTCGTGTTCGGGCAGCGCCCGAAATGCAAGCTCGATATCCACAATGCCGTGGTCGCCCGCGGGTCTTTCCATAACACGCCGCAACCGGCGCTGGATCAGATAGTGCTCGTGAACGGGATACCCCACTTTGACCAGTTCTCCATGTCGAAGCTCGAATCGGTAACCGGGGATATCGGGGAGCTTTTCGAACTCCGCAAATGTCATTAACCCGCTGGTGGTGGCCACAGACTTTCCTGCCTCGATTATACGCTCGGTTACTTCGGCTCCCACAGTTCGATCTTGTTGCCATCCGGGTCATACACCCAGGCGAACCGGCCGTAGTCAGCCTCTTCGCGCTTTGGGTCGATGCGCGCGCCATTTGCCGACAGCTTTGCCAGAATCGCGTCCAGATCGTCCACGATGTAGTTGATCATGAAGGGCGCGGTGCTGGGATCGAAGTAGGTGGATGTGCCGGGAAACACATTCCAGGCAGTCACCATTTCCCTGTTCGGATCGTCGTGGGCGCGCCAGTTAAACTGGCTGCCGTAGGGCCCCTGCTCGATCCCGAGATTGCCGGCATACCAGGCGGAGAGCTGTTTCTGGTCCGAGGACTTCAGGAATACGCCGCCAATGCCCAGCACTCTTCCTTTTTCTTGAGCCATTACAGCAATATACAATCGGGGAGATGGATTTGAGCTATCCGGTTGGTAAATTTGTTTGGCCGGAACGGGTTTCGGCGCCTGAGAGGAACGCATACATTGAGGAACTCGCCTCTGCCCCGGCGCGGTTCCAGGCCGCCATTGCAGGATTAGATGACCGCCAACTCGATACGCCCTACCGGCCCGGAGGGTGGACGGTCCGGCAGGTGGTGCATCATTTCGCCGACAGCCATATCAACGCGTATGTACGCTTCCGTCTAGCAGTTACGGAGGATCAGCCGACCATCAAACCGTACGACGAGAAGAAATGGGCGGAACTCCCGGATGCCCGCTCTGCGCCGCTTGATAGTTCGTTGCAACTGATCGATAGCCTCCACCGCCGATGGGGGTTCTGCTTCATTCATTCTCGGAGAGCGATTTCGCCCGCAAGTTCCGGCATCCCGAACTCCCGGAACCGGTGCGGTTAGACGTTTACCTGGCCTCGTACGCCTGGCACTGCCGGCATCACGCGGCTCACATCACTTCGCTCCGCGACCGGATGGGCTGGACATAAGCGGCAAAGGCGGTCACCAAACGCCGGTCCGGTACGTCCAATCAACTGAGAACCGGTTGGGTTTATCCCTGTATAATGGTTCCAAAGGCCTTCTGGAGTTTTCACCACCTATGAGCAGCCGACTCAAATACATCGTCGTGATCGCATCTACGTGTCTCACGCTTCTGCTCCTGATCGGGAGTATGCTCGGCCAGAGCACATCCCCGGACGATACCTACAAACATATCGGCGTTTTCACCGACGTCGTTTCCCGCATCAAGAGCGAGTACGTGGAAGAACCGGACATGAAGAGCGTCACGCTCGGCGCTTTGAACGGAATGCTCGAAGCCATCGATCCTTTCGCCAGCTATTTGAACGCGGACCAGTACAAAGATTATTTGAAAAACAAAGACGTTCAAAAGGCGGATGTCGGCTTGATCCTCTCGAAGAGATTCGGGTACGTGGGGGTTGTAGACGTGATTCCAGGCTCTCCCGCAGCCAAGGCCGGTTTCTCGACCAATGACATGATCGAGAGCATCAAGGACATCGCCACCCGGGACATGCCGCTGGCATATGCCGAACTCCTGCTGAAAGGAGATGCCGGAACGACGGTGGAATTGAGCGTTGTACGGGTGCAGCACCCGGAGCCGCAAACCATCAAAATGACGCGAGCGATGATACTCATGCCTCCAGTTGACGAGGAAACGGTCGGCAGCCAGCAAGTCGGCTACATCAAGCCCGGGAGCCTTTCGGCGGCGAAGGTGAAGGAAACGGCCGCCGATATCGAAAAGCTTCAGAAAGCAGGCGCGCAAAAACTCATCTTGGATCTGCGAAATACCGCCGTTGGCGAACCTGAGGACGGCATAGCTTTGGCGAACTTATTCCTCAACAAGGGCCGGATCACTTATCTACAGGGTCAGCGTGTTTCGCGGCAGAATTTCGATGCCGATCCGGGCAAGGCCGTCAGCAGTCTTCCGCTCGTGGTGCTGACGAATCGCGGCACGGCCGATGGGGCGGAGGTTGCCGCCGCCGGCCTGGCGGATAACAAGCGCGCCGAACTGGTCGGGGAACGGACCTACGGTGAGGCTTCGCTGCGGAAAGCCATTACGATGGACGACGGGTCTGCGATTATTCTTTCGGTCGCAAAATACTATTCGGCCGATGGGAAGGCGATTCAGGACAACGGGGTGACGCCCAAGAATCAGGTCGTCCAGGCGGAGCCGCAAGTGGATTACGACGAGAACGGTGAGCCGTTACCGGAAGCCACGAAAGAGGAGCAACCGCAACCCCAAAAGAAACTCGAGGATGACCCGATGGTGAAAAAGGCGCTGGAACTCCTCGGGTCGAAGGTGTAACGTCCCTTTACAGTCGCGGCTGAGGAACCCACTTCATTCAGAGCCGCGACCGAAAGCGAGCGTTCGTTCGCCTAGAGCGTCTTCAAATACGCCAGCAAATCGGCTTTTTCCTGGTCGCTGAGAATGTCCTTGTAGGCGGGCATCCCGTTGCCGCCCTCATCGATTTTGGCGCGTACGTTGGCGTCATTCACCGGCTTGCCGTTCACGAGCTTGTCGTGCTTGAAGAGACCTTTCAAGCCAGGGCCAATCTTCTTGTCGGTGCTGTCGGCATTGTGGCAGACGCTGCATTGGTCGAACACTTCTTTGCCCTTTGCGGCAGTGCCCTTCTGAGCATAAACGGCGGTCGACCCGGCGGCGAGGACCGCCGCTAATACCGTTAGACGAATTGGGTGCATGAGGATATCTTACAGGATCAAGCCAAGGCTTTCCTGGGACGCTGCATCTGAGAAATGCTGACTACCGGACGGTCGAAGACGGTCATATCCTGAACGAGGCGGTTGAGATCGCTGCCCTCCTCTAACGCAATCTCGTGCTCGATCCAGTCGGAAAGCGGGATATTCCGAAAATACATGCGCTCCTGCAGGACCAGGCTTCTGCGGTTATGCGGAAGCATGCGGCTTTCGCGCGTATAGTGGCGCTGTTCCACGCGCAGTTCATCCAAGAACCGCTCCATGGCGGCGCGCTTGGCGCTTTCCTCGGCTGCTCGAATAGCCGGTTCGAGGGTGGCGCCCAGGGCCGCTTTTTCCGCTCCGAGAGATCCTCGCTCGCAGGCCATGCTTTCCCTTTCCTGCGCCAGCTTGACTTCCATGCGCGACTGCATGACGAACCAGACCAGCACACCCGAGGCTACAGCCGAAAAACCAGGCAACAGCAACCAAAGCACGGTGTCCATGGAGTCATGTTAAGGTTCCAGTGCAGTACTGGCTAGATGCCAAAAGTTAAGCCGGGCAGGGCTAACCGGCGGCAGGGTCGAGCCCAGAAAGTTAAGGTTGGTTGCCGTCGATCTTCTGGCCGGAGAGGGTGCATCGCAATTCTCCGAAGCGGAACGAGATCAAAGGGCCAAAGATGGCGGCCAGGCGGGCCTGCAACCCGGCTACAAATCCCAGATATTTGCCGATGAAGACGGCGCGGCCAAGAAGGAAGTCGGCGCGCCGCTCCGGCCCGGTATCCGAACCACCCACATGTTTCACTCGGGCTTGAGGGACCAGCAGAATCTTCTTGCCGCCGGTACGGATGTGCGCGGCCAAATCAGCATCGCTGCCGAACTGTCCGTAGCGCTCATCGATCTGGCGAATCGACTTGATCACAAAAGCGCGAACCATCAGAGCTGCGCCGCGCGGATAAGAGACGGGCGTGGGCTCGTCGCCGGAAGGCACCGCCGGCTGGTAGTGGCCATCGGGCGGCAGATTTCCGAGTTGTGGCGCCGGGCGGCCTTCCTCATCTACGAGCAAAGGACAGACCGCCGCCGCGTCTGATGTGGAATCGAGCACCTCGGCCAGACGCACCATGGCCCCCGGCTCCACTGCCGTATCCTCATGCAGGAACAGGACGTATTCGGCTTCAGCGGCGCGCCACCCGATATTCATCGCTTTGGTCAAGCCGAAATTCTTAGGCAACCGGAAGAAACGGATGTGAGGGAACTCCCCCTCCAATTGCGCGCTGCCATCGGTGGACCCGTTATCCACCACGACGATTTGCAGCGTTTCGCGCGCCTCGCATTTCTCCAAGGAATCCAGGCACCGGCGGAGCAATTCCTCACGGTTGTACGACACAACCACCACCGATACGCGGGGCGGCGCGGGCGGTTCTTCCGCATGTCCTTGTGGCGTCAAGTCAATAGGATAGCGCGGCGTTCGACCGTTCGCGGCATGTTACGCTCGTCTCAGGTGCGCTATTCGACGGCGTTGCTGCTGTTTTTGGTCCCTCGCTTCGCGAGTGCCTGGGGAGGGGAAGGCCACCGGCTGATTGTGCGGCTGGCGGAATCGATGTTGACGCCAGCGGCGCGCATGGCCATCGCCGCTACGTTAGAACCTGGTGAGTCGCTTCCGGCGCTCGCCAGTTGGGCCGACGAGGTGCGCCCTTCGCGCAAAGAAACGGAACCGTGGCACTACGTTGACATCCCACTCTCCAGCTCCGGCCTCGATATGAAGCGCGACTGCCCCGCCAACAATTGCATCGTAGGCAAAATCGAGGAGTTCCGTAAATCCTGGCGCGATCCCTCTATGCCTCTCGCCACCCGAAGGGAATCGTTGTTGTTCCTGATCCACTTCGTTGGCGACCTGCACGAACCTCTGCATTGTGAGGACAACCACGACCATGGGGGGAATGACGTGCCAGTGCGGTTTGAAGGCGAAGAGACCAATTTACATAGCGTCTGGGACAGGCGCCTGCTCGAGCACATGCCGTCGGAAGAGCAACTGCTGGCCGAAATGGCCCGCGCATTCACCCCGGAGCAAATGGAAGCATGGGCTCAGGGTGCCGTAGAGGAGTGGGCGAACGAGTCGTTTCGCATCGCGCAACGCACGGTGTACGGTCTGCTGCCGCCGGCGAATGCCGATGAAATTCGCTTGATTGACAAGCGCTATGAGCAGATGGCCGCTCCCGTGGTCGAACTGCAACTCGAGAAAGCCGCCGCGCGGCTCGCCGGCATTCTCAACGAAAGCGCCCGGTAAAATAGCCAGGAGTTACCGTGCTCTACTCGCCTTTTCGTCCGATTCTGGTGGTGCTGTTAATCGCGCTGAACGGCTTCTTTGCCGCCGCCGAGGTGTCGCTCGTCTCGGTGCGCCAATCGCGGTTACGGCAAATGGCGGAAGAGGGTCAGGCCGGAGCGCAAGCGGCACTGAGCCTGCTGTCGAATCCGGGGAGACTCCTCTCGGTAACGCAGGTCGGCATCACTTTAGCCAGCCTGGGTCTCGGCTGGGCGGGTGAGGACGCTCTCTATCAGGTTTTTTCCGCTCTTCTGCGCCCGCAAGTTTTAGCGATCAGTCCGACTATTTTGCATGCGGTGAGCTTCGTCGTCGCCTTCCTCATCATCAGCTACTTCCACGTGGTATTCGGTGAAGTCGTTCCCAAGAACATTGCCATCGCCAAGGCAGATCGTCTCGCCGCCCTGGTCGCTCCGGCGCTGCTGGTCTTTTATCGAGTCTCGATGGCTTTCGTCGTCACGATTGAGCGTTCTGCCGCAATCATCGTGCATGCTTTGGGGCTACACGCGGCTTCGCATAGCGGGGGGCACTCCGCGGAAGAGCTGAAACTGATCGTCACCTCCAGCCGCGGCCTAGGGTTCCTGCCGGAAGCCCAGGAGGATATGATTCACCGCGTCCTGGACCTGGGCAGTATTTCCGTCCGGGAGGTAATGGTGCCTCGCAACGACATGGTTTCTATTTCCGACGATGCCACGCTCGACCAGGTGCTTCACACGATGATTGAGCGCCGCCATTCGCGGCTTCCCGTCTATGATGGCTCGCCCGAACGCATCATCGGCATTCTGCACTATAAAGACCTGCTACCGGTCTGGGAAGAGCGGCGCCAGGCGATTCGTTCCGGCCGGCCGAGCCGCTCGTTTCAGGTAGCCCGCATTCTCCGCAAACACATGGTCGTGCCCGAGACGAAGCCCCTTTCCCAGATGTTGGAGGAATTTCGCCAGGGACGCACACATATGGCTCTGGTTGTGGATGAGTTCGGAACGATTGTCGGTTTGGTCACCGTAAAGGACGTGCTCCGGCAAGTGGTGGGACGGATCGAGGATGAGCACGTAAAGCCGGAACAGCGCTGGCACGAGGCCGACGAAGTGGAACTGGATGGCGCCACACGAATTCGCGATCTGGAAACCGAACTCGGCGTCGAAATCCCCACTGACGGCGGATTCGAAACCTTGGCCGGGTTTCTGCTGTTTCGTTTGGGTGAGATTCCACACGCCGGCGAGTCGCTCGACTATCAGGGGCGCCGGTATACTGTGCTCGCGATGGACCGTAACCGGATTGCGCGTGTGAAGATCGAAAAAGTGCCCGGACCGACGGTCACCGGTTGAGAGTTAGGGCGGCGCCGCAGGAGCTTTTCACGGCCCTGCTAGAATTGGCTCAGGCAAACGCTGCTTGCGCACGCCTGTTAATTCATGCTGGGAGTCAATCGACGCGCGGCGCAATACGCTTGGACCGTGGCCCTCGTAGCGCTCCTGCTGTATCTTGTCTACCTGGTTCGCACCACACTGTTCGTTTTTATCCTGGCGCTGCTGTTTGCCTATCTGCTTTCCCCTTTGGTTAACCTGCTGGACCGTGCGCTTCCCACGAACCGAACGCGCACCCTGGCGCTCGGCCTGGCTTATGTCATCTTTGTGGGAGTCGTGATCATTGTAGGGATCCAAATCGGCTCGCGAGTGGTAGACGAAGCAAATACTCTGGCCAAAAAGTTCCCCGAAATGCTCGCCAATTTGGAAAGGCCCAGCCCCAGTGCCCCTCCCGTTATTAATTCTTTGAAGCAGCAGATTCTGGGAAAAGTTCAGGGGCAAATTACCGAACGGTCCGGAGACATTGTGGCAGCAGTTTCCAAACTCGGACTCAAAGCGATCACAGTAGCAAGCAGCCTGATTTTTGTCGCCATCATCCCGATCCTTGCCTTCTTTTTCCTGAAAGACGCCCATTTAATCCGGCAGCATATCCTCGACATGGTAGAGGACGGGCCACGCCGTGAACTGCTCGACGATGTAATGGCCGACGTGCACCTGCTGTTGGCGCACTATATGCGCGCGCTGGTCTTGCTCTCGGCGGCGGCTTTCACTGCTTACAACATCTTCTTCCTGATCGTCGGCGTCCCCTATGGAGTCCTGCTGGGGGCGTTGGCGGGGATGCTCGAATTCATTCCCATGCTCGGCCCGTTTACCGCCGGCGTTACCATTCTAATCGTGGCGGCCGTCTCGGGCGGCCCGGTGCTCACGGTCTTGATCTTTTTGTTGGTTTATCGCCTCTTTCAGGACTACATTCTTTCTCCCCAACTCATGGGCCAGGGTGTCGAACTCCATCCTCTGCTGGTGTTATTCGGAGTTTTCGCGGGCGCGGAGATAGCGGGAATTGCGGGAACGTTCCTTTCGGTTCCGGTACTGGCGCTGGTGCGCATTGTATACCTGCGAATCCGGCGCGCCAGGCTCGGCGCTCACCTGGCGCCCGAAACCCCCGTGCATCTATGAGCCGCCAGCCGGTTCTCATTCTGTTGGCCTTGCCGGCTTACGCCCACGTGATGAGCATGAGCTCCGGCGACCTCACCATTGCGGGAGTACAGGCGCATTACGAACTGCGCATGCCCATCTACGAACTCGCCCATATCAAGGATCCCGGGCGCTCTATTTTCGAAAATATTCATTTTTCCAGCGGTCTGCACGAAGCCCGGCTGCTCTCGAAGAGTTGCGCCGATGATGCTGCCGGCGCCAGCTACGTGTGTACGGCCGACTACCAGTTCGCAGCGCCTCCGGACCACGTGGATGTTTCCTGTACGTATCCGGCTATCACCGTCCCCAACCACGTCCATCTGTTGCGAGCGTCCATGGATGGCAAGCTGGATGAAGCTGTTTTCGACCTTTCCTTTTCCCGCGCCACGCTGCGCTTCCGGCCGCCCACGCCGCTGGAGACGGCCATCACGCAGACCGGCGCTGGATTCGTGCGCGCCTGGGGCGGTTTGGTCCAACTGCTGTTCCTGGCGGCTCTGGTGTTGGCCGGGCGCAGCTGCAAGGAACTACTCTCGCTGACGGCTATGTTTCTGGCTGGCCAGATAATCTCGGTCCTGGCCCTCGCTCGCAGCGGTTGGCAACCGTCGTCCCGCTTTGTGGAAGCGGCTGCGGCTCTCACTATCGCCTATCTGGCGGTGGAAATCCTGCTTTTGCCGCAAGCCGGCGCGCGCTGGGCCATCGCCGCGGTCTTAGGCGCATTCCACGGACTCTATTTCCACCTGTTTCTGCAGACCACCCACTATCGGCGGGATTATGTGCTGCTCGGCGCTGCACTGGCCGAAATCTTCGCCGTGGCGATACTGGCGCTTGTCTGGTCGCAGATCTCCCGGCTGGCGCGTGCCATCCGGCCGGTACAGGTCTCAGCCTGCGCCCTGCTGGTCTTCGGAATGGTCTGGTTCTTTATGCGATTGCGCAACTGAGTGGTACGTCTCGTACGCCTCGCGGCCAAACAAAACGAAAACCACCTGCTGCACATGGCCTTGGCCGCGGAGGTGCGCGCGTACTTCGCGCAGCGCGATCTCGGCCGCTTCGCGCAGAGGATAACCGTACACCCCAGTGCTGATGGCTGGAAAACTGATGGTGCGCACCTGGCGCTCCTCGGCAAGCTCGAGGCACTTGCGATAGCACGACGCCAATAACTCCGCTTCGCCACGGCGGCCGCCGCCATACACGGGTCCGACCGCGTGAAATACAAACTTGGCAGGCAGCCTTCCAGCGCCAGTGGCGACCGCGCTTCCCGTAGGACACCGGCCGATGCGCTCGCGGATGGCATCCAACTCGCGCATGATCTCCGGACCGCCCGCCCGGTGGATGGCGCCATCCACTCCCCCGCCGCCCGCCAGTGCGGCGTTCGCCGCGTTCACGATGGCATCCACGGGAATCCGCGTGATATCGCCTTCCTGGAGCACCAGTTTCCTGCCCGTGCTGCTCGTCCATTCCATACCATCTATTACAATCGTTTTGTGGCCAACGTGAAAAATCCGCTGGTGATCTCGTTCGCGGTCGCCGCCGGGATCGTTCTGGCCATTATCGGCGCGGTTTTCTATGCGCAGCGGGGCTCCCACCTGCAACTGCAGGGACAAATCCTCAAGGTGCGCACGGCGCCTATCGACGACAACAGCTCTGTGGCGGTGGTGGACTTTCGGTTCACCAATGTGGCGGACTTCAACTTCAACGTGCTGAATGTGGCGGTTACGATGCAAGACAGTTCCGGGATGGAAACGCAGGGCATGACCGTTTCGGAGATCGACACCGAACGCCTCTTCCAGGGCATTCCGCTCCTGGGCCAGAAATATAACCAGCCCCTGACCGCCCGCGACACGGTTGCCCCACACGCCACCGAGGACCGCATGATCGCGGCGCGTTTCGAGATACCTGAGGACAAGCTGGAAAAGCGCAAGCAGTTGACGCTTCACATCACCGCGCTAGGCGGCTTGGTTTCCGACATTCGCGAGAAGTAAGTTGCTAGCTGACGAGCTGCTACTATCGGGTGTATGACGGCCGGCGACCGCGAGCGCTATTCGCGCCAAATCCTATTTCCAGGCATCGGCGAACAGGGGCAAGAGGCGCTGCTGGCGGCCCGCGCGGCGATTGTTGGCTGTGGCGCTCTGGGAACCTTCCACGCGGCGGCGCTGGCTCGGGCGGGAGTGGGACGCATCACCATCATTGATCGCGATTACATCGAGCCCAGCAATCTGCAGCGCCAATGGCTGTTCGAGGAATCCGACGCGGCGCAGGGCCTTCCCAAGGCGCTTGCGGCCGAACGCCGCTTGCATGACATTAGCTCCGGGGTAAAGGTGCGCGCAGTAGTGGCGGACCTGACGGCCTCGAATGCCGCGGAATTCCTGGCCGATGCCGCGGTCATTCTGGACGGTACCGACAACTTCGATACCCGCTACCTCCTCAACGACTTTGCCGTCAGCCGTGGCATCCCATGGATTTATGGCGCGGCCGTCGGCAGTTACGGCCTAGCCATGCCGGTGCTTCCGGGGCGTACGGCCTGCTTGCGTTGCGTGTATCCCGATCCGCCGCAACGGGCGCAGCCGACCTGCGAGACAGCCGGAGTGCTGAACGTGATCGCCTCCACGATCGCTTCGTACCAGGTTGCCGATGCCTTAAAGATCCTTTGCGGGCGAGCGGATCTGGTGAAGCCCCAGATCACACGCGTGGATATCTGGCAAGGTGGGATACGGCAGACGGAAGCCCCTCCCCGCGATCCGGATTGCCCGGCTTGCGCCCACCGCAACTTCCCTTATCTCGACGAATCCCGGCGCGTGCCGATCAGCCTTTGCGGGAGAAATGCGGTTCAGATCCACGAGCACGAACGGCCCATCGACCTGGCCGCACTCGCAGAACGCCTCAACCCGCTGGGCCAAGTGCGCGGCAATGAATTCGCTTTACGATTCTCCGTGCCACTTTACGAGATGACGGTTTTCCCAGACGGGCGGGCCATTATCAAGGGCACTAGTGATGTAGGCGTAGCGCGCAGTTTGTATGCGCGCTACGTGGGGCAGTAATGAAACGATCAGGCCGGGGGTAAAGTTATTGGTTTCCTTGGTCGGCGGCCGAACCGGCAAAGACTCTGCGGCCATCGGGCAGCACTACCCGGCGGGCATTGGCGGTGTTGGAGGCATCCTTGGCGGGGCTGCCTTCTACCGTGACCGTATCGCCTTCCTTCAACGAATCCTTCCGCCAGCCTTGCTTCAGCAGAACCGGGATCGCGCCCAGTTCGAAATTCCAGGTGGTTACGGCGCCATTCTCGTCCTTTACGGCAACGTAGAAACGGGCGTGAGGATTCATCCATTCCATCTTGGTCACGGTGCCGGTGATCTTGATGGTTTTGCTTCCGTCATATTCCGCGGCGAAGGAATGGTGCGCCAGCGCCGGCGCCACTGAGACCAGCAGGGCAAATCCCGCCGTTAAAACTGCCGTTTGCATCTTCATCGTGCTACCCTCCAGCTTGAACTTATCGCGGTGGGAACGCTCTCACCAAGTTCCCACACGCCATCCCCGCTGCCTGCAAAAGAGACTCTAGCCTGCGGCTAACCGTACCACGCGGGGTGGCCGGTGTCAATGCCCCACCCTACCCCAGTCCGGGGTCTATTGTGACTGCTTCCGCGGGCCAGATCCGCTCAGCCGCCGCTACGGAGCGTACAGCCCCATACGCTCTTTCACCAGGCGCACGGTGTCCTTCGCGATCGGCGCAACGCGCTCGGCGCCTTCGCGCAGGACGCGATCGAGATAGCCGGGTTCGGAAGTGATCTGCCGGTAGCGCTCCTGGAAGGGCCCGAGGTGCGTCAACACCATCTCAGCCACTTGCTTCTTGAGATCGCCATAGCGCATCCCGTTGAAATGCTGTTTCATCTGATCGTCGCTCCAGCCGGAGAAGGCCTGGAAAATCGCCAGCAGATTCAGTACGCCGGGCCCGGCAGTCTCCAGATCCACACAGGGCAGCGAATCGGTGGTCGCACGCATAATGGTTTTGCGGATGCGGTCGGGTGGATCGAGCAGGGCCACCGCATGATGGGCGCCTGTGGCCGACTTGCTCATTTTCTGGGTGGGATCGTCGAGGCCCATGATGCGGGCGCCCACGGCAGGCAGGCTGGTGCCCGGAACCACGAAGGTGTCGCCGTAAAGCGAATTGAAGCGCTGGGCAATGTCGCGTGTCAGTTCCAGGTGCTGTGCCTGGTCCTCGCCCACCGGAACGATGCCGGCCTGGTAAAGCAAAATGTCGGCAGCCATCAGGACGGGATATTGCAGCAGCCCGTCGCCTACCGATTCCTGCTTGGCGGCTTTGGCCTTGTACTGGGTCATGCGCTCGAGCCAGCCGACCGGAGTGACGCAGGTCAGCATCCAGGCCAGCTCGGCGTGAGCCGGCACCGCGGATTGCACCATGATGGAGCAGACTTTCGGATCGATGCCGGCCGCGAGGTACAACGCGGCGATCTCCCGGATTTTGGCGCGCAGTTCGGCGGGATCCTGGTAGACCGTGATGGCGTGGAGGTCCACGATGCAGAAGATGCACTCGTAATCCTGCTGAATGCGAACCCAGTTCTTGAGCGCGCCGAGGTAATTGCCGATGTGAAGATTTCCGGAAGGCTGCATTCCGGAAAAGACTCGTGTTTTCATGATAGGGGAACGGGGAGTAAACCTTATCGTAAGCGATTTCGAAGTAACGGTAGAGAAGTTGGTCTATGGCGGTGATGGTCTGGGGCGCGTCGACGGCCGCGTCGTGCTGGCGCCTTACGTCTTGCCGGGCGAACGGATTCGGGCGGAAGCCGAGCAGGAAAAGCCCAGCCTCATCCGCGCCCGCACCTTGGAAGTGTTGGGACCATCGCCGGACCGCGTAGCGGCGCACTGTCCTTACTTCGGGCGCTGTGGAGGCTGTCATTACCAGCACGCCGCCTATGGAGCGCAGCTTGCCGCGAAACGCGAGATCCTGCGCGAGGAATTGCGGCGCGTTGGGAAAATCGAGGCTCCGGTAGAGATCGCTACGATTGCGGGGGAGCCGTTGGGGTATCGGAACCGCGTGCAACTGCATATTGAAGGGCGCAGCTTGGGCTATCGCGAAGCCCGGTCCCGGGATCTCTGCGCCATCGATCACTGCCCCATCAGTTCGCCCAAGCTGAACGCCACGATTGCCACGTTGAAGGGAATGCTGCACGACCGGCGCTGGCCGGACTTTGTGCGGTCAATCGAAATCTTCACGGACGAAGAGCAGGTTCAACTAAATGTGCTCGATACCACCCGCCCGGTGGCGCGGCGGTTTTTCGACTGGTGCGCGGAAAGCATTCCCAGCCTGATTGCCGGCGCGCTCGATTATCAGGGGCGGTTCCGCGTAAGCGGCAATTCCTTTTTCCAGGTGAACCGGTTCTTGGTCGAACCGTTGATCCGGGCAGCAGTCGAAGGCATGCAAGGCGAGCAGGCGCTCGATCTCTACGCGGGCGTCGGTCCTTTTTCGTTGGCTCTGGCGGAGCAGTTTAGGGAGGTGACGGCCGTCGAATCGGGAACGGGAGCCGTCCACGACTTGCAATTCAATGCCGAGCGGGCCGGCCGCACCAACGTGCGGGCGGAGCGGCAGAGCGCGGAAGCATATCTGGAGGCGCTGGAGAGGCCGCCGGATCTCGTCCTGCTCGACCCGCCGCGTTCGGGTCTAGGCAAGGCTGTCGTGCGGCGATTGACGGAGTTACGCCCGCCGGCGATCACGATTGTGGCATGCGACCCGGCCACGCTGGCGCGCGACTTGGCAGGCCTCCTGGCGGCTGGCTATCGCTTGGATGCGATCACCTTGATCGACCTGTTCCCCCAGACATACCACTTGGAAACGGTGGTGCGGCTCCGGTAAGATCGTGGCCATGAGTTTTGGGAGAAAAGACCGCGGCAACGTGATCTTTGCCGTCCGCGCGGGCCCCACCGGTTGGCTGGTATTCGCTTGGGTAATGCTGTTGTCGTGGGTAGGGTTCGCCTGCTTCCAATTGCTGCAGCACCGGCGGACTGACCTCCTGCTCAACTTTCTATTGCTGGTTCTGCCCCTGCTGGTCTACGTGATGCATCCCCGGTTGCGCGTGTTCGAAGCCGGAATCGAACTACCGCCCGATCGCGACCGGAAGGTGGTCTACCTACGGTGGGACCAGATCGAGCGGTATAGCTGGGATGCCAATCGCTTGATCGTGACCGGCACCAACTCGGTGCTGAAGGGCGGTCCGGTGGAAGGTGGAGCGGTGCGGGTCCCGGAGGCAGCGCGGGGAAGAATCGATCAACTGCTGGCTGCGCGCGTGCCGGTTACTGCGCCAGGAACACAATAACTCCGTCACCCCGGAAGACCAGTTCAGCCACGGCCTTGCTGGCGGAATCCGGCTGATGGGGCTCAATCGTGCCATAAACCACCGCCCAGCGGTCATAGTCCGGCGAGCCGAAGCGGAATTTGCCCAGCGTAGTGTGCTTGCGCATTTCGGCGAGTTTCTGGCTTACAGCGGCGCCATCCAGTTCGAAATCGGCCGGGGGTTTGGGGCCGTCGTTCCCATCCTCCGCCAGCCAAAGATTGGAAGAGGCGGGCGAACTGTCGGTGCAGGACTGCTCACCCAACCAGCGGCCCGCTTCGCGGAAGGAGTAGCGGCCCAGGGCGGCGACTGGCTTGCCTTCGTACGTAGGCAGATCGTGGAGGATTTCGCAGACGGTCATCGGGACGAGCGGAGCCTCCGCGCATGGTGCGGAAAGCACCAACGTAAGGATCCCGAGAAGCACTACGGGCCTGCAAGGACCGAACATTTCCGTGATAACCGAGACTGATAGAAGATAGCCTACCGCAAATCGAACCTTGACAGCGACGGCGCCGGGTTGCCATACTCCGGGCGTGATTTGGCAGCCATCCCGCGAGTTCATCGAAGGCACCAATGTTTGGCGCTTCATGGAACGCCTGGGTTTCACGAATCGCGAAGAGTTTCTGCGCTTTTCCAGTGAGGCGCCGGAGCACTTCTGGGACGAGATCATGCGCGAAATGCGCGTGGAGTGGTTCGAGCCGTACCAGAAGGTGATGGATACGAGCCGCGGGCCGGAGTGGTCGCAGTGGTTCCTGGACGGGCGTCTGAACATCGCGCATAACTGCGTCGACCGGTGGGCCCAGACGGATAGAGTTGCTTGCCTTTGGGAAGGGGAAAGCGGCGACACGCGGCGCATCACCTTCCGCGATTTGCAGGCGGAAGCGAACCGAGTAGCGAACGGGCTGCGCTCGCTGGGCTTGCAGCAGGGGGACCGCGTAGCACTGTGCATGCCGATGGTGCCCGAGATCCTATCGATCCTGTACGGCTGCTTCAAAGCGGGGATGACGGTAGTGCCGATCTTCGCCGGGTTCGGCACGGGCGCCATTGCCACCCGCCTGAGCGATTCGGGAGCGCGCGTGCTCTTCACGGCCGACCACCTGGAAAGGCGCGGCAAACTTCTGCCGCTCGCCGAGAAGACGCCACGGACGATCGAGCATACGGTGGTGTTGCGCTACAAGGGCGGCACCGTGCCGGGCGAACTTACTTGGGAAGAGTTTCTTCGCGGCCAACCGGTCCAGGCCGAGACGCTGTCGCTCAATTCGGAAGCCCGAGCGTTTATCTTATATACATCGGGAACCACGGGAAAGCCGAAAGGCTGCGTCCACACGCATGCCGGATGCCTGGCGCAGACCGGGAAAGAGATTTGGCTGGGGTTCGACCACAAGCCAGAAGACCGCTTTTTCTGGCTGTCGGATATCGGCTGGATGATGGGGCCGTGGACCATCCTCGGGAACCACCTTTTCGGCGGCACGATCTTCCTCTACGACGGCGCTCCCGATCATCCCGGGCCCACACGGCTGTGGGAAATGATCGAGCGGCACGGGATCACGATGTTCGGAGTGTCGCCAACGGCAATTCGAGTGCTAAGCAAACAGCCGGGAGACCTGCCGCCGATGCAGTCGTTACGGCTGTTGGGCTCGACTGGCGAGCCCTGGGATGAAACCTCCTGGCTGTGGTACTTCGAACGGGTCGGCCGGGGGAGGCTGCCGATCATCAACATCTCGGGCGGGACGGAGATCATTGGCTGTTTCCTGTTTCCGCTCCCGATCCAGCCATTGAAGCCATGTTCGCTCGGCGCGCCGGCGCCGGGAATGGCCACCGATGTCGTGGACGAGTCTGGCACGCCGGTGCGCGGCCGTACGGGCTACCTGGTGTGCCGGCGGCCGGCGCCCTCTATGACGCGAGGCGTCTGGAACGACCCCGAGCGCTACATCGAGACATACTGGTCGCGGTTTCCAGGCATGTGGTATCACGGCGATTGGGCGAGCGTGGATGAGGATGGGCACTGGTTCCTGCACGGGCGCGCCGATGAATCCATGAACGTGGCGGGACGGAAGGTTGGCCCCGCAGAAGTGGAAGAAGCCATGATGCAGCACCCAGGCGTGGCCGAAGCGGCGGTGATCGGGGTGCCGGACGAGGTTAAGGGTGAGGCCATCATAGGGTACGTGGTGCCGAAGCCGGGAGCATCGGTGGAGGCAGCACCGGTGTGTGCAACCGTAGTAGAAGTGCTGGGCGCCACTTTCCGGCCGCGAGAGGTCCTGGTTGTGGCGGAACTGCCCAAAACGCAGAGCGGCAAGATTGTGCGGCGGCTCATGCGGCAGAAGTACTTGGGCGAGCCGTTAGGGGATATATCGACCGTGGCGAATCCGTGGGCGTTGGGATGAAGCGGGCTGCGCTGCTACTGGCGTGGAGCCTCGCTGCGGCTGCGCAGCCAGTGCTGTGGCACGATCCGGGCGATATCGGCGGTTGGGACTTCGGCGGTGACGTGGGAACCGGCATCAGCGTGCCCAGGCCACCGTACACCTTTCTGCGGGAAGACTTGAGTGGGACGCAGCCCAAGATCTTCGTGCGCGATGCCGCCGGAGTGACCTGGAACGTCAAGTTCGGCTACGAAGCCAAGGGCGAAAGCTTCTGCTGGCGGGTGGTGCGGGCCTGCGGCTACTTTGCCGAGCCGAACTATCTCGTTCCCGATGGGGTGATTCAAGGGCTGCGGCCGCTCCAGCGTGGCGGCGATTGGATCCATGCCGATGGTCACTTCACGAACGGGCGGTTCCAGTATCGCTATCCAAATCTGAAATTCCGCGGCGACCAGAACTGGCGCTGGGATGAGCCGCCTTTTGCCGGCACCAAGGAACTGAGCGGCCTGAAGATTCTGATCATGCTGTTTTCAAACTGGGACAACAAGGACGCGCGTGTAGGCGCAGGCGGCAGCGGGCCGAATACGGCGATCTTCCAGGACGGGGGCAAACAGATCTACGCCTTCACCGACTGGGGATCCGGCATGGGCCGCTGGGGCGATGGCACCGATCAAACCAACTGGCGTTGCGATGACTTTAGCCGGCAAACGCCGGGATTCGTGCACGGAGTCGAACACGGACGGGTAGTGTTCGGCTACCGCGGCGACCTTAATGAGGGATTCGATACCAACATTCCGCCGGAACATGCCGGGTGGCTCATGTTGTACCTGGGCCGCATCACCGACGCGCAATTGCATGCCGGATTGAAGGCCAGCGGTGCGACGGACGCGGAGGCGGGCTGTTTCACGAGGGCGCTACGGGAGCGGATCGAGCAACTGCGGCGCGTGCGGGAAAGTTTATAAATGGTGCCCGAGAAGGTAGAGCGTGATGGCCGAAAATGAACAAACGAACTCGCCGCTCCGCGGCTGCACGAGGCATGTGCCACTGAAGACACTACGGGTGACTGTTTGGAATGGATTTCGAAATGGGGCGGGATTGCTATCTCCCGCCCCCTGCGGGTGTGAACCTCAGTCGATACAGGTCCTGCCGCCAGACGCCGCGGAGCGAAGCGCGCCCAACGCCCCACCACCGTTTGATCCGGTTTTATTTCCTGCCCTTCCGTAATTCTTTTCGGACATCGATGCCCGCCCGCTGACCGGTCGTTCGGCCCTACTACCTAAGCGACCGCGCGGAACACCAAACTGCATTAGAGAAACTTCGCTGGCCAGCGACTATTGCTCCTCTACCTTAATAATAACTGGCGGCTGCAAGCGTTCCGGCCGATTTTGGGAAAAACGTATTGTAAATAAAGGAAATTTAAATCTGCAAGTCCGGAAGTGGCTGGGAGGATGTCCGCTTTTCCGTTGAAACTTGCGGAGCTCTCCATAGTAGTTTACGCCGCCCCCTGTTGAGCTTTGAGTGCGGCTTGGTTGTGCGCACAACGGAGACGATATGCTGCATTGA
>Ga0070734_10000777_pt1 | contig 56800 bp, 46 predicted proteins | sample Coa_R1_8_FD_66444 | JGI IMG/M metagenome (GOLD analysis project Ga0070734, IMG submission 66444) | Surface soil microbial communities from Centralia Pennsylvania, which are recovering from an underground coalmine fire - Coalmine... | ecosystem: Environmental > Terrestrial > Soil > Unclassified ...
GCCCCGCAGCTCCGCCTGCTTGACCACCGCCTCTTCCAGCGTGATCCCCTCGAACTCCCGGTTCACTCCTTTCAGCATGCCGGTCCTTGGATCCATCGCGCGCACGCGAACGCGATAACCCGTGGGTGTCTTGTAAATGCCCGAGTGCTTGGTCGGCTTGCAGCCGGCCATCCAGTTCCAGCTCATGACTTCTGTGCCTTCCTGGAGCATCGGGCCGTCCGCCGACCATGATACGCGGGCCCTGCGATGCTACGAAGTGATCCAGGTCGTCGATGCGATAGAGGTCGGTGCACCCGCGCCGGCCCGCGGGTCGGAGGAGGCCCTTCATTTTCAGAGTGCGTACAGCCGACGGCGAGCGATAGCGGAGGTAGCTCGCGGCTTCCGCGGTCGTCAGATAGGGAGATCTTCCAGGGCTGGGCTCATGAAGCGTCACGGGTTTGTCCGTGGATCGCCCAGAGGCGGTAGGGAAGGGAAGGGCGGTCGCAGAGTGGCGGGCGATTGGCGTGTGAGCTTGGTGAGCATGCGACGGGTCCCTCATCGCCCTTCTCGGCGCGGGGCCCCTTAAACGAACAACCATTCTTGGCGTTCGCGATGAGTCCTCGATGTACCGCGTCCGGGTTCGTCGCCGTCCCGGACGGCCCATGAACCACCTGGTCGCCGAGGGTTGGCGCGGCGGCGCCGGCTGGCAGTTGCCCTCGATATCAGCGACGTCGCCGCGTACGTCGTGCGGGGGCATCAAGCTCGACGCCGGGCGCGGCGCCTCTGATGCGCATGCGCCACCTGTGCCCGCTCGTCGCCCTTCACGACAAGGCCACGCCGCGTGGTGCAATGAGACCCACCGGCTGACGACTCGCGTCTTCTCGTCCCGCCCATCCCAAGCGACACCAGGCCCACGCACCAAACGCTGCGAACGACGGCCGTGCGTCCCGCACGTCGACATCGACCAAGATCATCGCGCCGTGCACTTCGGTGGCGCCGTTGGACTCGTCTCCCGTCGCTTCGGCGCGAATGGCGTCGACGGCCAGCGGCCGCAGAGATCAGCCGCTGACGCCGGGCATGTTGTGCACGGCGATCGCCCGATTTCACGCACGAGAGCGCGATCGGATCGCTGGCCAGAACACCGTGGCCGTCGCTATCGTTTCGATACCGACGCGTCTCGCTGCCAACTCCACCCCGTTTGGAGTCACGCGCCCTTCGACGCTGACGCATGAGTCCGGGGTTGACAGCGGGGTCGACTCAACGGCTCATCCGACATATCCACAGAGGCGTCATCGGCTCTCGCTGTTGACCGTCAACCCGATCGTCGTCGTTCGTGCGTCGATGTTCGCCATCCCGTCGCTCCGTCCAGCGCAAAGAGATCGCCATCAAGGGTCACATCGGCGATTGGGAGAGCCGGTTCTGACGCGTGAGGGACGAACGCAAGATAAAAGGCCCAGATACCGGCGGTCCCATCCTGAGCGTCGCAGGGCGCCGCTGGACGACGCTCGGGGGGGGGAGCGGCGGGCGGCTCCACGAGCACTGCGCTGAGCACCGGCGCGACCACTCTACTGCTGGGTACGACACGCCCGACGTGCAGGCGGAAACGATCCGAAGGAACGCGCTACCGTTGCCGTGAGCGTGGGTCGTAGATCCGATTGCGGTCGATGTGATCGGCCGCTGTGTTCAGACCTGATCCACGTATGACGGAGCCCCTGGAGCGCCGTTACCGCCCCGTCACCGCGACAAGCGGTCGAGGACTGTGCCTCGGGTCGCTGTACGAACTAACCGTTGGCGATATCTCAGATCCGGTGCGAGCCTCCCACGGAAAGGACACCGCCATGCAGCCATGTATCCAGCGCCACATCACGACTTGGATGTGGGTGGTGGGGGCGATCGGCACTTTCGTTACCGGGGCGCTTTCGGGCTGCTCTGGCACCGAAATGGGCGGGACCAGCGGGAGAGATGGGAGCAGTGCCTCGGGCGGCTCGAACGGGAGCGGCGGCAACTCCTCTGGAGGTTCGAACGGGACAGGTGGGAGTAGCTCTGGAGGCTCGAACGGGAACGGTGGGAGCGTTTCGGGCGGCGCGAGCGGGACCGGTGGGATTTCCGCCAACTGCACGGGGGGGAATGACGGCGCCACCATCATCAGGACCCAGTGTGCCGTCGGGAACTGCCATGACACGGCTGACGCAAATGTGTTCGGCGCTGGTCTCGACTTGACGATCAACTCGGGCATCGCAAACCGGCTCGTCGACGTCGTATCTCCCGGCGACACCGCTGCCTACTCGGTCTGCGGCGGAAATACCGAGCCTTACCTCAAGGGCGGGTCGAGCCCCGCCACTGGGCTACTGATCCAGAAGATCCAATCAAACCCCGAATGCTCAGCGAGTGAATCACCCCCCTGTTGCGGAAGCCCGATGCCATTAGCCGCGCTCTTCCTCCTGAGCACACAACAACAGAACTGCATCATCCAGTGGGCGACGACGCTAACGTCGCCATGACACGGTACGGAACCTCCTCGCCCGAATTCTCTGCGTCGAGGGCCCGAATAGGTGCCTTCCGAGCAGGTGCCACCGAGACGGCAGGCAGCTGAACTAGCACCGTATTCGGCTCGGCCAACGCCAATCTACTGCACGCACGCTGCAAACGCGTACGGACGGCGGCGGTCAGTCAGTGTAACCGCGCGCGCCGTTCACCCAGAGCGCGGCCCGCGAATCCGATTGCGCCTCTCGCGAATTCCCAGTCTCGACGCCACCTTCGGCGCACGTGAGCGCCAGCTCGAAAGGCCTGCCTTTACACTTTTCCGAATGAACGCGCTCTCTTAGGGCAGCGTGAGCTCCGACCCTTTATCTTGCATGGTTGTAGCGGCCACCGTTTGTCAAACCGAAACTGCCTTCTGGGACGCAGAAGGGTGGCGCGTCGGAAGCAGATCCGCGAGCAGTCGAGGGAGCCTCAGGAGGCAGCGGGGAAGCAGCTGAAACACCAGCGCGCGAAGAAACAGGTCACCCATGGTTTCGCGCTACGAGTAAGGCACGTCGGTACCTCGCGCAGGATGGGATCCGACTTTGGTGGGCGGCACCATCAGTATCCGCGGCCTCGGGACTGCGCCACGCAAGTTATCGTGCTCGCCTACCAAACCTTGCACCGTCGTGCGCCGGCGTCGGCTGCCGCTCGCCCATGCCCCGGAGACGATGCCGGGAGCAGTCGGGAAGCAGCTCCGAAAACTCTAGGTGGTCACCTCCCTACCGCCCAGAGGACCGGGCACTCTGTAGGAAGTGCCGTCACGCCAGACGGCAAATAGAATACCCGGCAACCTCCGGGCCAGCGCCACGATGGCGACATATCGTCCGCGCCGGCTGGCCACGTTCGTGGTCCAGCTCTTCAGAATGTCAGCCTCCGGTGTCGGTCTCGAGCGCAGGACGGCCCAAGCCGCTTGGACCAGCAGGCGACGCATGCGGCCGCTCCCTTGTTTTGTGATGCGGCCGCGCAGTGCCTTCTCCCCAGAGCTGTGCTCCCGCGGGACCAGTCCGGGGTAGGCACGAACCTGTTTCGGCCCGTGAACCCGCTTCGGATCGTCCAGGGTCGCGATGAAAGCCACTGCGGTCACCGGACCGACGCCAGGGACGGTCATGAGGCGCTGATGGGTCTCATCCTTTGCCAGTTCCGAGACCCTCTCGTCGGCTCGGCGGATCTTCTCATTCAGCGCGTCGACCAGGTCCAGGACGGGCGCGATCTCGTTCGCCAGTGCTTCCGGCACCCCGATTTCTCGGACTTTCCGCGCGAACGTCGCGCTGCTCTTTCGCTCCGGCTTGATGCCCTCGTGGCGCAGCAGCGCCCGTACCAGACTGATGCACTTGGTCCGCGTCTGGACGAGGAGATCTCGCGCCGAAATCCGGGCCCGCACGCGCTTGTGAGCGTCCGAGCAGCGGTGCGCCGGCTTGTAGGCGCCCACCTTGCACTCCTCCATCAGGGCGCGGGCGTCCCGGCGGTCTGTCTTTATCCGCCGGCTACGCTGGGCGTACATCGGCGCGAAATTCGGATCCCCGACGATTACCTCGTGGCCCACGCTCTCCAGGCAGGGCGCCACCCACTCACTTTCGGTCGCCGATTCCAGCAGGATTCGCATGGGCGGCTTGCCGCCGAACTCCTCCAGCAGCCGGTGCCGCTCGGTCAGGATGCGACGCTCGAGCAGGGCTCCGCTCTCGTCTTCCAGGCAGATCTGGGTACAGCGCTTGTGGACGTCGAGACCGGCGTAGACCATGGGACACCTCCTCCGGTGAGGCGTCCGATCTACCGGACGCCCGCCGTGGCCGCTTCATCCCATCAGTCCCCGGGCTCCCTGATAGCGTAAACGACGTCGTCACGAGCACCAGAGACGAGATCAAGGAAATCGCGATGCAGTTGCCGTCAGAGCCAATTGGATTGGGAGCGCGCTGGGAGCAAGAGAAGACACGTGAGTGGGGTGGAATCCCTATCCGGTTCACCCAGCGCTACGAGGTGCGCGAGCTGTCTGCCCGGCTGGTCCGTCTCGATGTGTCAGCGGCAGCGACGACGCCCCAACAGTACGTGAAGATTCCGAACCTGCCGGAGGGCGCCTCCGCGTTCCTCAACTCTGCAGGCGGCACGGCTTCGGGGCAAGTTCAGCTGGACACCGAGACCCTTGTCCGCGGTGGTCATCTCTCTGAGCAGGCCAACGCCGCGCTCACGGTCACGCTGCAAGGCGGCCAAGTTATGGACTCGCAGATGAGCTCCCGGCGTGAGCGTTCGTTTCATTGAGGTCCGGAGCCAGCCGTGTGCAAGCGCTTGCCTCGGCACGCCGGCCAACTTGCCGTTGAAGACGGACGGGGCGCTTGCGCGCCCCGCCGCTTAACGGCACGATCGTTAGCCGGAGCCGACATGAGTCCTTGCGAGTGCGATCGTCTTGGCAAGACGTTCTATTTGGACGAGGCGCCTGATGGGTGGGTCAGCGGCCTAGTCGAAGACGCCACGGGGAACTGGAAGACGCTGCGGCATTGCGCCAGGTGTCGACGCTCCTTTTCGGTAGACGTCTGGGACAACCTCCAGCATCAGGTCGTCGCGGCGGTCGACGATGTCGCGCACTGGGAGGCGGAGGCGGATTCGGTCGGACGCCGGCAAGAGTTGCTCCTCCGGTCTCGAGGTGGCACGGGTGAGGGTACGTGCGCCTGGGCGGGCTGCCGCGGCGCCCGGGTGCGCGGCGTCGCCTATTGTCTGGATCATCTTTGGGAGTCGGGTGCCCGACGGTAGCCCGGCTAACTAGCCGTTGCAGCGGACGAACGGGTCGGTCGCTTCGCTCCCTCTCCCGTTCGCCGCTGAACGGCAGTATCGTTATGCGGACCGAGATGCAGTAATCGAATGGCAGCCCTTCGACGCAAAGCATTCGGGAGCGAGGTCGCGGCATCGGACTTCATCTTTCAGTCGATTGACGGGGTGAAGCGACGTGTGAGGGCCCGCGTCGGGAGGCCGTATAGGGAAGCGCCCTTGAAGTGGCGGTGTCCTTCCGAGATTCGAGGTTTCGAACGCCGGTATCCCGACTTTACCGGAGTGGATTCCATGCAAGCTCTGACTTTGGCGATGGCTGCACTTAGGGCTCGAATCGAGGACTTTCTCGACAAAGGCGGAAGGGTACTCGATGTCGATAGCGGCTCGGAGTGGCCGCGCCGAGTACTGCTAGATACCTTTGGATATCGGTGGAAGAAGGGCCGCATAACCCGGCGTTGAACCCGACGGGCCTCCGGCCCGCGGGTTAACGCCAAGTTCGTTGGGCAGACATGCGGGAGGGGCTTGCGGATATTCCCGAGTCGCGGGACCTGAGTTCGGATGAGCGAGCGCTTGTCCGGTGGCTTCTTCTGCACGCTGCGGGCGACTCCTCCGCCTATCTTCCCCTGGTAGACCTGATCCGGGTCTGCTCGCGATGCGGTTGTGGCTGCGCAAGTCTGAACTTCGCGATCGGCGACCAAGGGTGGCCCCGGAAGGGTGCGATGCACGTCGTCTCCGACCAAGATTGGTACGTGCCCGACGGGGGTCCACGCGGGATCTTCTTGTTCGATCACTTCGGTATCCTGGCCGGGATCGACGTGCACTCGCTCGATGGGAGCCTTGTTCCCGACAGGCTGCCGACGATCGAAGAGCTAGAAGAGACAATTGCCTTGCGCGAGGGCGCTGCCCAACCAGCCGTTGCAGCGGACGGGGCTCCGCCCCGCCGCTGAACGGCAGTATCGTTAGCCGGACGGGTGGAGACTGCCCGGAACCACCTTTGCTCGGCGAGCTTGATTGAGCTGTCCGCGTCGGACCGCCCTTTTCTAGTCCACCCCTCCGTCGGTCGGTGTCAGCGAGATGCTCGACGGCTTGACATTGGCCGCCGTGCGGCCACATCCCGAGACGATGGTCAGATCCAGCTGAGTGGTCACCGCTTGATATCCAGGAGCCGAGACTTGGAACGTATACGTTCCCACCGTGATGGGGGTTGTGCCAGACCAGAAGCACGTACCTCCCCATGGGTATGGAACGCAGAGCAAGGTGTCGGTTACCGGTCCTGTGAGGATAGCCTGCGCACCATTGACCCTCACCATTGGTGAGGTCAGCAGTTCGACCTCAGCGCCAGTGGAGACTGCCGGGAATTGACATTCGCCGATCGAGTCACACGCGCTGAGCCCAATGGGAGACAAGATCGCCGCCAGCATCAACACCGTCCGCATCCCCCAGAGAAGTCCAGACGCGCGGTTGGTCCGCCTGATCGGTGGCTCAATGGCATCCATAGCGGCGTGGCGAATCTTTGCAAGATGTGGGCCCCAGCGTACGCGCAGGAAATCGCTGCTTGCCGCAGGATCGGGGCGCCCGACCGTGACATCTTCGTCAGTGCGTCGACCCCGGCTGCACCCTAGGCCCGGCTAACAAGCCGTTGCAGCAGCCGAACGCCGCTAGCCCCCGCTCGGAGATAAGCTTTTGCCGCGACGCCGCGGGCTGCGCCCACGGCTCCTCGCGGCGGTGGTACGCTCGAAGGCAACCTTGGCGTTCGCTGCTGAACGGCAGGTCGTTAGCCGGACGAGGAGGGCGAGTGAGGAAGTGTCCCAGGTGTGGTCTGCTCAGTCCCGATCGGAGCGCTCGCTGTGAGTGCGGCTTCCTGCTTGACGTGATGACCCCCCAGCTGCAGCAGGCCATGATGCTGCTCCAGATCTCCCGCAAGGAGCTGGCCGACACGATCCGGGAAGAGATCCTAGAGAACCCGATTCTGGACGACGCAGTCGATCTCGCGAGCCACGAGCCCAAGACCACGGAGGCTGACGAAGCGTTGTCGAGGAAGGACGCTCGCGACGCGGTTCGGACAGAGGACGATCCGCTGGTTGGGGTCGACCTTCGCGTCCTGGAGGCATTCCAGATCTCCGGGCGTGGGACGGCGGTAGTCGTGGATGCTCAACTCGAGAGATGGCCATATGGTGGGACGCGATACGTCTCGATTCACCCGCCAGGCGCTCCATCATTTTCCGCGAATGCGACCCTCGAACTCGCCTTGTTCAGGCGGGCGGGGAAAGCCGAGGACCGCCCGGCACTCGTTCTTGAGGGAGTGCAGCTCGAGAGCGTACCGGCGGGGACTATCATTCGAAGTGGGGCCGGCTAACCGGCCGATGAAGCGGACGGGCGCTTGCGCGCCGGCCGCTTATCGGCACAATCGTTAGCCAGACACCAGGGAGCATCGGCGGGGATGAATCGCAGAAATGCAATGCTCGTCGCGGGAGCGGTGGGGCTGGCCGCGGTCGCTGCCGTCGGCGTCCAGTACCCGAACTACAAGCGCGCAAAGCGCGATGCCGAGCTCATGCGGAATGAGAATCGTGTCGAATCCCTCATCTCGCGAGAGATCGCGAGGGGCGACGGCACACGAGTCGACCTGGACAAGTTGGTCGACCTGCCTTGGAACCGGGTCTACGTCTTGGCGCCGTATACAACTTTCGAGTCTGCCCGACGGGAGATGCCAGGAGCGTGGTGCTTGCGAGACCACGCTGGAATCGATCTTCGCGACGATATCTGCATCCTGGCGTTCTATGAGGGGTCGAAGCTGGTAGCCCGCATCCCGCAACCCAGAGCTCTCGGGGACTTCTCGGGTGCAGTTCGCCAAGGTGGGTACCCGAGAGGCGCGGCGCGGTTTCGTCTCGCGGGCGGACGGGCCGTGTACGATGCTGGCTAACCGCGCGTTGCGGCGGACGGCGCTTGCGCCGCCGCTGAACGCGTGATCGTTAGCCAGACGCGAATCGACCGATGCGCCCATTGACGCTTGCCCTACTCGCCAGTCTCGGTGCTGGTTTGCACGACGAGCAGCCGGCAAGAGCTGCCGAGGCCGGAGTTGCGAGCGCGATTCCTTGCGATCCGCCGCCGGCCGGCGACTCCCGCCCTTGGGAGTATCGTGCCAACGTGCTCAGCTTGTTTCCTCGTTCGGAGCCACCCCCGAAGTTCCTGGGAGCGTTCAGGGGTCCCTTACCCGACTTCGAGTACGAGCTTCACATCTGGCAGGACTCGAAGGGCGTGTTCGGAGAATTGCTCCATCCTGTGACCGATGCAGACTCGGCAAGCTCCCGGCTTTCAGATGTCCAGTTCGATCCCAAGTCGGGCGCTCTCAGCTTCAGTACGCGGTTTCGAGAAGATAATGAGGTGTACGTCGGCCGCCTGCACGGATCGAAAATCGCCGGAAATGTTACGCGCGGTGGGACAACCGTAAAGCTCGTTCTCCGGAGGATCGGAGCAGCGCGCACGCACGGGGCGCCCTCGTCGGACTCTTGGGTGAGCAGGGATCAGTTCGAATGTGCAATGACGATGTCGCGTCGCTAAAGGGGGTGCCGGCTAACCGCGCGTTGCAGCGGACGGTGCTTGCGCACCGCCGCTGAACGCGTGATCGTTGGGCAGACGAATGGGTGATCAAACCGAAGACCCGGCCTTTCGGTTTCGGGCAGAAATCGAATCAGTCCGCGCTCAGTTGGCGGACGGGACTCGCGCGTCGAAGATCGCGAACTCCTTGCACGCCATGGGGATCGGTCCGGTCGCTATCATCTTCATTTTTCGCGAGGTCACCGGTGCGTCGCTCTCGGATCTAAAAGCTTTCGGTCAGTGGTGGGGCGACGCCGGCGTCACCGACGCAGATCAATTCGACGCCTGGGCCGCCCAGGTGCGTGGCCTCTGATCATGCCCGTCGCTAGAGACAGCTGTCCCGTGAGAGCCGCCCAACTCGCCGTTGCAGACGGACGGGCGCGTCGGTCGCTTCGCTCCCTCGTGCGCCCGCCGCTGAACGGCAGTATCGTTAGACGGACGGGACGAGGGCCAGGGTTGAACGGCAAGATATGACCAGCAACTCGGCGCCGAACCTGTTCGCCGTGTTCGTGGTGGCCGGCATATGTTCGGGGGTCGTGCCGGCCATCATTGGAATGGCGGTTGGCATGGCCGGAGGTCCATTGAACCTGTGCCAGCAGTTCGGAGACTTCGGATGCGCGGGATACATCTTCCTCGGTTTATATGCGTGTCCCCTCAGCGCGATCGGGGGTGCTACCGTCGGGGCGCTGACGGCAGCGCGCATGTCGAGGCGGCAGCCTCGCCTCGATGGGTCGCGGATCTGGATGAGGAGTCTGGGGTTCGCGCTCCTTTCGCTTTCACTGATCGCACCCTTGTCAGTAACCGTTATGAACATGTTGACGAACCGGCGATGAGCATCGGAGCCGCGTGCGCGCCGTCTAACCGCGCGTTGCAGCGGACGGCGCTTGCGCGCCGCCGCTGAACGTGATCGTTGGGCAGACAGGCGTGATGGCGCGGTGGAAGGTACTGGCATTGGCTACGACCGGACTCTTGTTGCCGATCGCGTGTGCGCATCAGGCGGGAACCGGGTCGCCGTCGCCGGCATGTTTCGACGCGACGATCGCCCTCCGAACTGCGCGAGACAACGTTCGCCAGACTGATGTCCCCCCGGGGACCTCGGTGAGCATCGACGAGAGTCGCACCTCCTATGACGACGCACGGGCCTCTTGGAGGTTCTGGCTTGTGCTCGGAAGTGCGACCAGTAGTCCAACCATTCCAGGCAAGGCGTTCCTCTACGTTCGCAAGTCTGACTGTTCGTCGAGCTGGGAGCCGTTCGTCTACGAAATGTGAGCTGCCCAACCGGCCGTTGCAGCAGCCGACCGCCACTCTCGTCCGCTCGGAGGCTGACTCGTGCCGCTCCGCGCGGCCGTGATACGCTCGAAGGCGACCTTGGCGTTCGCTGCTGAACGGCAGGTCGTTAGCCAGACGAGCATGGTCGAAAGAGGCGAACACGGAGACTACCGGTGGTTCGAGGGACAGTTCCACGGGCTGCCCGACCTGGTCGTCGCTTGCCATCTTGGGCTTCGGCTTGCGGTCTCTTCGTTCGATAGCGGGTTCTTCCATCCGACGGCCGATGAAACCGAGGACGGTTGGACCGTGCAGGGCAGCGTTGCGCTGAGTCCCACTCTGCGAGTCGGCATGGAGCTGCCCTCCGATCAGTACGATGAGTGGTACGTCTTCGACGATGGGTCGTCACCCGACTGGTCGCCCGAGGTCTTCGTGAACCTTGGCACCTTCACCGTGGTCCCCGCTGAGGAACTTAAGCGACGACGTGATCCGAGCTGGGAGGCCAACGCTTACGAGTGGCTGAGACCAGTCCAGAAACGCCTGTGGAATCAGATGGAACGCGTTCGCCCTGTCACGTACATCGCCATGGGGGAAAGGGACATCGTCGTGACGCGCAGCCAGGAATTCGCCTCGAGATTAAGCGAGGTGCTGGCTAACCCGGCGTTGAACCCGACGGGCCTTCGGCCCGCGGGTTAACGCCACGAAGTTCGGCAGACAAGGAATCCTCGTGGCGGTCGCCTGGAAGAGAGCGTGTGGTGGCGTCATCGGGATCGTCTTGTGGTTGCTGGCTCACGGAGCGTTGGCGGAGCCGCGCGTCGAGGAACTGGTGCTGGTTGGAACCGTCACGTCGATCTTCCAGGTCGATGCTCCGCCACCGTCTCGCCGGAATTGGGGCGTCACCGTTCGAGTGGAGCAGGTGAAGTCGGGAAAGTACTCAGAGCCCACGTTCACCTTCACCATCCACAGCCCCGCGCGATCCGGCGTGAAAGTCGGTCTTCGATGCACCATCGTGGCCACGAAGACCGGCCCGCAAGAGTATCTCGTCTCTGACACGCGCCGGATCGAATGCGATGCGAAGTGACGACCGGCTGCCGAACAAGCCGTTGCAGCGGATGAACGCCTGCGCGGACCGCTCGAAGGTGGGCTGTGCCGCGACGCCCCGGGCTGCGCCCGCGGCTCCTCGCGGCCGTGATACGCTCGAACGACCGTCCGGCGTTCACCGCTGAACGGCAAAACGTTCGGCAGACGAGCGGACGATGGGCTCTGGAACAACGTGGAATCTGGACGTCGGCCGATTTAGTGCCGTCGTGGCGTTCTTCTGCTTGGCCTCGTGTGCGTCGACAGAGCGGATCGATCCACACAACCCTGGAGATCACTGCTTGTACTCTTGCCCCGATGGCGCGCGATGTGAGGGTACCGTGTTCCGGCGGGGAACCACGCCCATCTACGGCCAGTGCGCACTCGAACCGCACCGCTGTGTGACAGTCGCTGACTGCATCAGCGGAGAAGCCTGCATTCGTTTTGGATCGGAGATCGGGCTCTGCCGGGGTGCCGCTCTCTAGAGTGCGCGGGAGTGCGGGAGTGAAGCTGCCGAACCGGCCGTTGCAGCAGCCGAACGCCACGCCCGTCCGCTCGCAGGTGGGCTCGTGTCGCCACGCCGCGGGCTGCGCCCGCGGCCCCTCGCGACCGTGGTACGCTCGAAGGCGACCTGGGCGTTCGCTGCTGAACGGCAGGTCGTTAGGCAGACAGCGCGGGTGACAGTTTTTTGCGGTTCCGGTGTCAACTGCGCCGCCGGGACAGCTTCGCTCTCGAGACCACGCTCTCCTCGACCATGTACGTTCGGCACATGCGGTCATGGCGGTCGGCGGGGTACCGAATCGTTCTTCACTTCATCGAGTTGCCCTCCGACGACTATGCCGTCCGACGGGTGGCGATGCGGGTCGGTGCGGGTGGACACGACGTGCCAGAATCGGACGTCCGGCGACGCTTCCACCGGGGACTGGCGCTGCTCGAGCAAGTCTACAGGCCGGCCGTGGATGAGTGGTATCATTGGTACAGCGACGAAGGAAGACTCCGGCTTGGCCAGTACCAGGAGAGATGAACCGCTGACGCCGAAATTGGCGGTTCTGCTCGAGGCCGCGCGGCGCGCGACGCGGGACGCTCTCCATGGTCCACGTCACCTTCGTTCGGGCCGGTTCAGGCCAACCTCAAGCGAGCGCGTCGGAACGGCTGCCCAGGACGTTGCAGCAGACGACGCTTCGCGCCGCAGCTGAAGGTCGCGTCGACAGGCGGCGAACCTTCGCCCCCCCCCCGAAACAGCGTGGTGGTCTCCGCCGGACGACTGCCCATGAGCGCCGTTCGACGGCGGCCCGCTCGGGAGTTCGAGACAGAGCGCGATCGGTTAGCGTTCCTGCGAGCCGGGGCGCTGGACCCAGGGGTCGCAGAAGCGTCCACCTCGAAGAGGTGGCCTTCAATTTCACCCTTTGCATAACCACTTGCATAACCACTTGAGCGAGACGGGGCTGGACGGCCCGAGACTCCCTGTGACGATAAGCCCGCGTCTTTGCTCATTTCTCCGACGGTGATTCTGACCCCCAACCTCTTGCCAAGGTGGACGTCGAGGGTTCGAACCCCTTCTCCCGCTCAAGATTTCGAAGGGTTAGGGGCGGTCGCGGCGCTGAATGAGGTAATCGTGCCGCATGAGGGAAGAATGAGGGAGTGGGGGAGGGGAGTGCCACCCTGTTTTCGCTCCCATTCGGGTGCCACTGAGCTCTCGGTTTTGTGTCGACCCGATAGCAAGTTGTGATCACCAGCGTTCGCAGTGGCACCAGACTTAGAAGCCCATCGACGGTGCGCTCTCCAGCGGTCTCGGAGACCGCTACTGCCGAGATGATGCGGGCTTCGCTCGAACGGTGATCGGCAGTGGCGGACCCGGGACCGGTACGTTTGGGCAAACGTTTGGGCAAACGGAACCGACCTCAAGATCGAGGTCGTTCAGCCTCCGGCGGGCCACACCATCCGCAGCGAGCGCACAGAGGTACGTACGGTTTGTCAGATGAGAGGTCCGAACGGAAATCGAGGGTGACCTGGTAGGACGAGCAGCTCGGGCATCGATCAGGGGTGCCGTGCTCGTGTCGAAGCAGGGCTTCCCCGAAGGTCGAGACGACGTGTCCGGTGATGTCGAGCGCCATCTCCGCGTCTTTGCGGACGGCGTTTTTGGCGTGAGTTAGCCAACTGACGAACTGCCAAGCGGTTTTGGCTGTGGTCCGCAGGTAGTCTCGAACCTGTTCAGCACTTGAGCCCTTCGCGATGGCGCGGGCGATGACCTCGCTCCAGTGGATGAAGTCGCCCCATTTCGGAGCTTCTTCTCCGGTTGGGACCATCGACGGATCGGCCGCCACCTTCGTGAACTCCAGGAGGCATTCGCGGCAGCGCATGCCTATGGCTTGAAAGTCCTCGGCTTCTTCCGCCTCATCGATCGCGTCGCTCGCTTGCTCCCAACGGCGCCACGGGGCCAGGAACCGCATGAACTTCGCCGCGGTCGCAGGCGGCTCCTTTTTCGAATCCGAGGTCATTCGAGCCATGAGACCCACGTGGAACGAGAGAACGTAGTCCATGCTCGGGAACGCCTTCTGCGAGTAGAGATTGGTGGGGTCGGTGATCACCCACCAGCGACGGCGGTTGGTGTGGACGTCCCAGATGTCGTGCTTCCGGCTAAAGACTCGCTCGCTTCCAACTTTTTCGAGGTGGATCACCCGCTCGTCGCGGGCCTGCCACTCCATGTATTCGCGGACGTGCCGCACCTCGTGTTCAGGGTCGGGGCGTAGCTTCACCCGACCTAGTTCTCGGGATGGGACCGGGCCTGGAATGACGCAGTCGTCGGTGGGCTTTTCTTTTTGGGGCGACTCCCTCGGTTCACGTTCTTCGCAGGCCGCCCCTTTTTGACCATTGAGGGTCGGACGATACATCGGCTGTGGCCAACCAGGGGACCGTGCCCTGGTGGCCGGTGCTTCGCCCGGCCCGCCTCGCCGGCAGTTCTTCCTTGACCGGCAGAGGTCCGCGATCGAGCATCGTCACTGGCCGGCCGGACCGGCCTCACCTCGCACAGACCACGCGCCCCGTGGTCCCCGGCGAGGCAAAGGTGGGTGGTTCGCCCCCGGCGCCGGCAAGCTCGTTTCTTTCGCCGTGGGTCAGCAGGGGCGCTGCTCCGACTCGTGGCTGGAAGGAAACAGAGTCATGGGAAGCAAGTTCGACAAGTTGGTCAAGGACAGGATCGCGAAGACGGGCGAGAAGTGGGCGATGGCGGTACGCAACGTCCGCTTGCAGGAACAGCGGCCGAATTTCCCAATGGTGGTAGGACAGGTGCCCGCGGTGGGATATGGGGCGGATCCAGTGGCCGCTAGCAAACGGGCGCAAGAACTCGCCAGCAACCCGCTGTACTTCGCCGGGACGGGGGGCGAGGAGCACCTCATCACCCGCGATGAGCACGACCGGCTAATCAGGCAGGGAGCGCTCGACGAGAGAAACGGTCAGATGATCCGGGCGCCCCGGTCCGTCGGTCACTTCGAGGGGCTGACGTTCTCGGCGCAGTGCGAGGAATGCCTTCGCTGGATCTGGTGCGGGAACGAACAGCGCGAATCGGCATGCGTCTGTGGGAACGCCTACCGCGTCGTGTTTGACCTGATCGACCACTTCGCGTGGGAGATGCGGGACTATCCCTGCTGCGCCGACTGCGGCACGAAGTGTGAGGTGCAGCGGGTGACCGGTGCCGTTGACGAGTGGGGCTACCTGAACCGATGGCAGCCCCAGTGTTGGAACTGCCGAGCGCAGCACACCATCGTCACGGCCATCGTAGCTCGCCACCTCCCGTATGCGGACGTCCGGCGCCGGCATGGTCGGTGGCGGCTGGAAAACAACGATTCGAGCCGCGAGGATTTGCGGGCCGCTTCGTTCGGTGAGCTGCTGACGCAAATCGTGGCGCACGAGTGGGCCGACGCCGGGGAGCTGAACGAGATGTTCACCGTCTTGTGCCGCGAGGCGCGGATCGAGCCCTTCTAGGCCGGAAACTGCGCCCCCGCGCACGTCGGTGCCACATTCCGGTTTGCAAACCAGGGAAGGTAGCCGCGACGACGCAAGTCGTTTTCGCTGCTGGAACTGTAAGAGGCCCGCATCAGGTCCAGCGCCTGTTGCGGGCTTTTTTTCAGACGGTCAGGTCGCAGACGTCACGGTGCGGAGTGCCGAACGTCACGCAACTCGCCAAGCTCATCGCGGTACAGTGCCGGCGCGGCCTGGGGGAGAAAGGCAGCGGGAGAAGATGGCGAAGTTCACGGCGAGGATCGGACTGCATTTCCCAACCAGCAATTCCGTCAAGGAGTCGGCGACGTACGCGAGGCTACACGCCGCCATGGCGAACGAGGGCTTTACCCACAATCCACCGCCGACCGGGACGTACATCAACCAGAGCGGTCCCCCTTGGACCGCCGCCCAAATGGCGGACTACCTCAAGTCACTGGTGAACAAGATTCACACACCGAACAGTGGTGTTGTGGAAGTCGGCGACATCGCCAAGTGGTGACGGGTTCTCCCGGCTCACCTGGCCGATGATCGCAACCGGCCATTGAGAGATGCTTGAGCATAGGCTGTCCATGACCGACAAGGGCTAGAGCACGTCTGCGCGTCGAACATCAGCAGGTTGCCGCTGTCCGTGAGGGCAATGAGATCCCCGCTTGCAGTTCGGACCGACGCGGTGAGGGCGTTTCGGTTGAAGTAATAAGTGAACGCCCTTGGCGCAGGAGGTGGTTTCGCCACGGCTGTTACCGTCGGCGGAAGCGGTTCTGCCGCCGTGCGGGGCGGCGGTCGGGCGCAGCACGCTGCGATCACGAGACCGAGCACCGGAACCAAGGAACCAAGCCGGCCCATCTCCCCCATATACAACCACAGGAGGCCGTGTGGGTCCGCCGCGACTATTCATCCAGCAGCTCGCGGAGCGGTTCGAAGACTACGACGACATCCCGCGCAAGGGAACGCGGATCCTTCACCGAGGGAGTACGGAAAGACGAACGCCAATGCCTAAGTGGTTCGGTTCAACGGGGTCAACTCAGTAAGGATCCCGGCTGACTCGAATCCTCGCCCTGTGGCGCTGTCCGATAATCCCGCACTTCGTACACTGAGCGGCGCGTTTCGCCAAGCAGCTCTCCGAGGGCGTCCGCCGCCGATTGCTGGGTCCAGTCGCGAAGCCAGGCGGCCTCCCGCAAACTCAGAGACCGGGCTCCGCCGCCCTATCTGCGCGCTGCTTCCACTCAGCTCCGAGTCGCACCCGCGTTTAAGCTTCTGAGGACCACCGAGCTGCGCAAGCTACAGCCGGCTCAGAATATGTCGCGCGATCGAATCGACAGAGTCAAATCCCGCCTCGACCAGCGCGTTCACCTTTACTTGGACGTAATCGTCGAGACGTTGGAAGCCAGAGAGCTTCAGTCTGTGACGCCAATAGGCATCGTGGCTCATGCGTGTGCGAGCGTCCTGTTGTGAATAGTGGTCTTGCATTGCGTTCAAAACAGCACTGAGGCACTGGCGTGTCAGCTCTACATTTCGTGCCTGCGCCAGACGATCATTGTCGTGTCCCATCGCAAAACTCCCCTTCTACGTCTTCGACCAAAAATCAAGCAGGCTCTGATCGATGATTCCCGTGATGTCTCCGAGGGGTTTGAAGCGATCCCTTTGCGCGCGAGATAGCTTTTCGATCTCGGGAAACGCGTCCAAGCCACCCTTGCGCTTTCCCCAGCGCTGGACCACGATGTCGAAGCTGCGGGACTCTCCCGCGACGGTGACTACGTTGCGCCCGTCAGCGCTCCGCGATCGGGCCCCTTCTCCGCGCCACTCCTTGACGAAGCCCTTCTTAATCATGATGAAAGCCAGGATTCGGTTGATGATGGCTGATGTCGGCGAGAACGGCACGTCACGGTAATGGAACGTGACGGTAGCGTTCTTCCGGGGCGTAAGCCTGATTCGATCGATGGTGTCCTTGTCCAGGAGCCTCTCGTAGCGACTAAACAGCTCGGCGGGGTTCCGTACTTCACCTTCAATGTCCAACAGTTTCTGACCGCGATCGATCAGCTCTTGGGCGACGGCATAGATCGCCCTCCCTTGATCGAAATCATCGATCGCGGCGCGGCCAAGATCGATGAGCGCTCCATCGCCGTTACCCGAGACGAGGATCGTCTTCTGTTCCGTGAACTCGTCTTGTAGGCTGTCCCAGTCCCAGTATCCAGCCTCGTGTTCTGCCATCACCTCTAGCCCGAAGCCGACCGCCAGGACCACAGCAGTGTTGTGTTTCAACAAAGTCTCGATCGACATCGGAGCGTCGGGGGAATCAGCGTCCCGTTCGGTGACCTCCCTCCGAATGACGTTGAGCCGGTGCTCTGCTTCTTTGGGGTGATTCGTACAGTGCTTCATCGCGACGCGGTGGTTCTCCCACTTGTCGCGGGTCTGCTTGATTACAGCGTTCGCGAAGCCGGCCTCCCAGCGCATCCATTCCGGGAGCGATGCTTCGTCCTTCAAGCTGCCATCGACCGGCCAGTCGTAGATGTGGGGGTGGATGTAGCGATGGCGAGCGCTCATCTGTAGCTCGAGGACGTCCTCCTTTTCGTATAGGTCTACCGAATAGTGCAGGCGCGATGCCGCCCATGCCGCAGTCACCCCGGAGAGCCCCCCTCCCACGATCGCCAGACGCGCCCCGGGTCTCAGGATCTGCTTCTGGTGCAGCGCCCAGATCAACTGTAATGCTCGAACCTGCTGAGCATGGAATGTCTTGCGCACTTCCATCGAACCGAGGACATATAGGTTGCTGGTCTCAGGCGTCGGCCACGCGACTCGGAGGGCCCCGAGCAAGCCCTCGGCATCCAAGGTCGACTTGCCTGTGAGGAGGCGAACCGTCTGGAAGGACTTGAGAATGTCGACGTAGTCGCGCTGTATTTCGATTCCCTGCTGACCGAAGTCGATCTTCTCATCGAGCGCGAAATCGACGATTTCCCTGGTGAGGCGGCTCAGGTGATCGATTCGCTCCAGCAGCGACGGCAGCGCCTGCAGTGAAAAGCCAATGCCGACCGTCACGTCCCGCCCATGTTCGATCTGGAACGTCTTGATCGGTTTCTTCTTGTCGCTGTTGAGGTCCATGCAAACCTCGTCCCCTAAATCGCAAATGAACAGCGACGGAGTCTTCTTCAGGTTGTCCCGGACCTTCTGCGCGTCGGCCTCCGCGAGAATGTGGAGATGCTTTCGCAGCCGGTAATACTTCTCGAAGCCCCCCGGCGTATTCAGCAGTTGCTTAAGCAGGATGCGAAATGCCGCATATTCGACGCCCTGATAGTACACGTCCCCCTGCTTGTTCTTGCTTATCTGCTCAAACAGTCCGTAGAACTCGTCCATGGTGAGGACGTCCCGTTTCGGGGGATCGTCGAGGTACTTGAATGTCGCTTGGGACATGCAAACCCCCAGCTTTCGCAACATGCCGAAAGGAAACACCCCCCAGTGCGTCTCGCGCTCTTCGAGCAGAAACATAGGAACGACCGCGAAGACCGGCAGCAGTTCCCAGCCGCCTCCAAAGACCTCGTAGGCGTGAGTGTTGGCGTCCTCCTCGGCGTCGATCAGCTTTCGCAGCGTCGTGCTCACGCTTTTGAGGTGCCCATTTGTCCTCGGGCAGCCCCACGTATACCTGACGAGGAGCGGCGCTATTCCCTTCGTCTGGGCGTCCTTTAAGGCGTTCGTCTTGGCCATGACCATCAGGCGTGTGACGAAGCGGGCCAGCCACGCCGCTGCTGGCGCCGGACCCGCATACCCCTTGCGCTCCAGCCAGACCCTCACTCCCCTCGGCTCGAACAGTCGGTCGCGCGGGTCCCAGCCAAAGAGTTTGCAGTGCTCCTCGTACAACGCCTCGTCGCTGTCTGAGCTCATCGCACCTGCTCCTTCCGGTCCTCGACCACGTCCAGCTCGGCTTGGAAGAACGCGCGGGTTTCGTCACGCTGAGGCCGTTCGGCAATCTCTCGCGCGGGGCCCTGCTCAAAGACGATACCCGCGTTCAAAAACGCGATCTCGTCGGCGAAGCTTGCCGCGAAGCGCAGGAGGTGGGTGACGATCACGATCGATTGTGGCGCGTCGATATTGCTCTTGCGGATCGTCCACAACGCGTCCACCACGTCGCGCGTGGTCTGAGGATCGAGTGCCGACGAGATTTCGTCCAACAACAGGACCTGGGGCCGGAGCAGCAGCACGCGAGCCAGGCAGACACGCTGCGCCTGGCCCACGGATAGCTCGTTGGGGAAGCGCGCTAACAGCTCGGTCAGGCCCATCTTCTCCGCAAGGGCTTGGGCCTGCTCAGTACCGGTCGGCTCCTCCATTCCGCGAACGATCCGCATCCCGAGAGTCATGTTGTCGCGGACCGTGAGGTGGGGTAGGAGGCTGGGGAGCTGTGGTACGAGCATCACGCGCCGGCGGAGTAGCGTCGGATCGGTCAGGATGCGGCCGCTACGGATGACCGGCCGACCATCCAAGCTGACGTCGCCGTCAGCTATCGGAACCAGCCCACAGATCGCCCGGAGGAGGGTGCTCTTGCCACTGCCGCTGCGGCCCACAACGGCCAGAATCCTGCCGGGATGTACGGCGAGGGAGACCCCGCGCAAGATGGCGTTCTCCCCAAACGACACTCGGAGATTCGAGATCGCCAAGGCGGCTGTTACTTCCTGTTTATCCATGCCGAGCTTTCGAGCGAGCGAAGGAGATAGGTGAAGGGCAAAACGATCACGACGTATGAAGCGGCGACAACAAGCCAGGATTCGAGTGAGCGGAAGCTCTGGGACATCGCGACCTTGGCCACGAACACCACGTCCTCGACGCCGACGACCGAGGCCAGGCTGGACAGCTTGAGGTTTCCTATCCAGAGGGCTACGTGCCCCGGCAGGGCGTGCCGGACTACTGAAGGCAAAACCGCAAAGCGGAGGACCTGGGAAGGAGAGAATCCCATCGCTCGGAGTCCCTCGACCTGTAGGGCGGGTACTCCATCCAGCGCGACCCGAAACAGGTCGGCGCTGTACGCGGCCTGGGCAGCGATTAATGCAACCAGCACGGCTACGAATGGCGAGGGAGAGCGGACGCCCAGCACTGCCTCGTACGGGAAGTAGTAGAAGAAGAAGATCAGCACTAGGTTCGGTACGGCACGCACGGCGTCGAGGAACGCCGTTAGTGGACCACTGATGATCCGGGTGGTGCGCAGGGCGAACGCGAGCGGTATCCCGGCCAGCGTGCCCAGCGCCGACGACAGGACGCCTAGCGCGGCAGTCACGCCGAGCCCTCGCAGGAAGGCGCCCCAGTAAGGATTGAGGCCGGAGAAGTCCCAATGGTATCCCACCTACGACGCCCCGCCACCGCCTTGAGCGCGCTCCGGCCACTCCCGGGGTCCCGTCACTGGACGCCGAGCCCGCGACCGGGGCGGAGGGTGAGGCTGGGGAAATCGGACAGCACTCGCCACTTCTGGTCCAGACGATCGAGCGTCCCGTCTGCGCGCAATACGTCGATGCCCACGTCGAGAAAGTGCAGCATCTCGAAGTCGCCCTGTCGGGTCATGAAACCCGCTGGGACCCGGGTGGGTGGATTGTCCAGCCACACGGCCTCTACAACATCGGGGTGCTGCTGGACGAACTGAGCGACGGTTGGCACGTCCTGCAGAGCGATGTCGGCGCGCCCGGAAATGACTTCCTGAAATTGCACGAACGGGTCGTCACCCACCGTGACTACGTGAAACTTGGGTCGCGATAGATGCTGCCGGGCGAACTCAGTCGAGGTCCACCCCTCCGCCAGCGAGACGGTAAGGTTCGGATCGTCCAGGTCCTCGAAGCGCTTGAACCGGCCAGTTTCGCCCCGCCTCACAACGCCAACCGCTACCCCGAAGTAGCCCCAAGGCTTGGTGAAGCCGAACTGCGCGGCCCTCGGGATCGTCTGGTACACGGCATCGGCAAACACGTCGAATTTTCGCGACTCCATATCCGCTTTCAGGGTTTCGAAATTGACTTTGACCCATTGGACAGTCCACGGGGGCGACTGTCGCCGGGCTAGTTCCGCGATCATGTCGACGCAGTAACCAGTGACACGCAAGCCGGGATCCTGCGCGTCCAGATTAATGATTGTGTATGGCTTGAAACCACTGTAACCAACGCGGAGCACACGCGTGTTCAGCGTTCGTTGAAGCGAAGAGTCTTCCTGAGCGCCGACAACCCCTTGTCGCCCCGAACGGAGCACGGAGAACAGCGCCGCCAGAATCGACCCGGCGGCCAGTGCCAGCGCCACGATGCTGATGACGAGAGGGCGAGACCGCCAGCGTTCGAAGTACTCGTCGGCGGATTGCGCATCGGATTTCATATCGGGGGGAGTCATGGCCCAGGACCTCGGTTACACTGTGAGCCAACCGGCATCCAGTGACAGGTTGGTGTCGACGAGGGCGTACTCTTTCAGGATGCTCGTTATCTCGTATCCATCGGCCTTGAGGGCCCCGACGAAACGGAGGAACCGAGCTTCGGCCGTCGCCCGGCCGACGCCATAGAACCGCTGAGTCGTGAATCGCTCCACCCCACCACTGCGCGCCCGACTGGAGGCATTGCGGGACAGATGGGCGTTATGCGCAATGCAGAGCTCCAGTAGGGCGTCCGTGTCGGCTCCTGCGGGCAGCAGGACCTTAGCGTGAAGCTCGAAATAGTTGCTTGACGGTAGCGCGGCCGCCTCATCGTCGCTTCGCGGGATACCGGCATTGTTCATCATGGCTTCGATCTTCGAGCGCACGACGGTGAATCCCAGCGTTCGCAGGGAGGTGGCTAGGCTTTCTACACGGCGTCGGACGTCCGGGAGAGAGCCGGAATAGAACGAGCCGGTGATGAGGTGCGAGGGGAAAGTCCCCTTCGGTAGCTCAATCTGGATGGCTTTGACGCCTAGCAGGGCGCAGGCCGCTCGAAATTGTGTCATCGTCTCTTCGACTGGGCAGGCCACCGTCAAATGCGCTTCGAAGACGTCGACGCTGCTCTCTATAAGTGAGCGTCGGAGGTCCAGAAAAATCTTGTCGACTGCGGTCAGCGTGTTCCCCAACGCGCCGATTTCGGCCAGCGTGCAACCGTAGCCGCTCGGGATCCAAAAGCGCTCCCAGCTCGGTGCGTTGCAGGCGCCGGGCTGTTCGGCGACGGACCCAGCGATGGCCCCGACGAGTGTGCGGACTTGACGGCGCTGGTCGATGAACGCGAGCGCTAGGCGCAACGATCCGTGTCGTCCTGCGTGGCGTCGACATACAGCCGCGGCCTCGTCGCGGGTCGACCATTGCGTTGCAGCACCCTGCCCGTCCAATTCTAGAGTTGTCGCTACAACCAGGCCCGAACCCGTGCCCTTGTATGCCTGTTGCACAGCGCGCGCGGCGAATGCCTCGGCCGACTCGATCGGCAACGGCACCACTCCTGTGGGGAGCGGTCGGAGACCGAATTCCGGCAGCAGAGCGGATGCTCGCTCGACGATCGACTCGGAGGCGTCGAAAAACGTCACGCTCATCGGCGCCCCCGCCGCGGGTTCCCCTGTCACTCTCGCCTCCGGAAGCTGTTGGACACCTTGTCTCACGCCGCGACGCGCTGGGCAAGGGCGGTTTGCTCTGTTTCGTGCTCACGAGCAGCAAAGGCGGGCCAGTCACGAGCGACGATGTCACAAGAGAGCTCTTGTCCATCCCTGGAGCAGCCAGCGAGGGCCAGGCCAACGTGGGTTCCCCACCGATTGAAGGGCAACCGATCATCCTGGCCGACCCTAAGGGAGCCGCCGGCAAATCCCTCGCGAGCGCGAAGTCTCTGCATTTGAAGCCTTCTTCCAGCGCAGGGTGCGGACGACGCCTGCGACGCGAGATGGCCGCATCCACACGAAGAGGCCTACCGGTCACCCCATAGGGAGCGTCAACCGGGTGATGAGATGCCGCCCGAACATCCCGAGACTTCGCCGGCCAGCTTGCGCCGCCTCACCGGGGGCAGCTCTGGTTCGCGCTTGCCGGGGGAACGGCGGCGCTGGGGTTCTGGCGGATGTGGGGGTGGAGCTGGAGGCGCGTCGCGCGAGGTCAGCCCCCTGAGGTGGGAGCGGCTCTTTCCGTCACATGCTCACGGGCTCTGCACAGGCTTGGCTGAGGGGCGTTCGTGATGTCCGCCCCGGCCGCGTCCGCAGGGACGTTGCCCGCCAGGAACATCGCGGGCCCCGGTCGTTCCTCCGACTCGCGAGGGTATAGGTGCGCGCGCTGGCGCCGAGGTGTCAGCGAATGTCCGATAACAGACGTCGCGTCGACTGCCGTCCGGAAATCGGTGAGGGGACGCCCCGTTCGGGCTCGCGCGTCGACGTCGGGGACACGGAGGCCGGCTCCCTCACCGCGACCTGGCGCGAATGAATCGGGAGGACGGGCTGCGGGGTTCCCCGCGCACCAGGAGAAGCAGTACCGATTGGCTGATCCTGATGCGCAGCCCCCAACAAGAACTGCGCGGCCCGCCCTCCCAGGAGCGACCATAGAGGACCCGCCGGGAGCGCGGGCGTCAAAAGTGAACGATGCGCCCTGTCTGCCCCGAGGGTCCAGAAAGGCCGATCGATAGTGGACCCTCAGGAACAGGTTCCAGCGGACCAGCTGCGATTGGCGTCCGCGCAGATCTCCTGGGCTGTCTTGGCCCGGGCGTAGATGCGCACGACGTCGATGGCCCCGTAGAACACGCCGGAGGCGTTCCCCGGATTCCAATTCCCGATCTCGACCTCGTAGGTGGTGGAACTGAAGGTTCCGGGGCGTGGGCTCCAGGGAGTTCCGGTAAGACCACCCTGATAGAGAACGACCGGTGAACCGTTGACGAAGAGAGAGATGTCGGTTCCGTCCGCGACGGCAGCGAGGTGGGTCCATGCCCCCTGCGGGAGGGCCGTCTTGGCTGCCACGCTGAATAGCCCAGTGTCGGAGCCGACGTTCGGGTAACCACTTTCGTCTGTGAGCGCCCATCCGTTCCCGCTGGTGGGATCGAACTTCGTCACGAGTGTGGCGTTGTTCGTCGCGGCGCTCGCGGTAGCGCTCGGATTGACCCAGGCCTCGATCGTCGTCGCGCCGCCGAAGTCGAGAGTCGCCGAGGGCGGTACGACGATCGTCTGGGAGACGCTGGTGATGACGGCGGCGGTCCCGGAGATGCCCGTCGTCCAGCCCGCCGAGCTCGTGCCGGTATTGCCGTTTCCGGACCCGTCGGCGATGGAGGTGCCCGTCCCCTCGTCGAACAAGAAGCACGCCCGAAGAGTCGAGTCGGCCGGACACCCGAAAGGCGAGGCCGGAGCGCCGCCGGCGGCCCCCGCTGCTCCTGTGCCGCCGAGGCCACCGGCACCAGCGGCATCTACCTTTTCGGTGCCGCCGGCGCCGGTCGACCCTGCTCCCGCTTCCCCTCCCGCGCCGGTGGCAGGCGGTCCGCCTGCTCCTCCGCTCGGCCCCCCGCCAGTTCCGCCGTCCTTTGGAATTGCCGACACACTTCCGCAACCCAGGAGGAAACAGCCGACCAGGACGGCGACCTTCATGAGGTTCTCCAAGACGAGGTGGAAAAATAGTATTCCGCTATGGCGGAAATACGCAATAGCGGAACGGCCTACGGTCGGGTCCAGTGGCGGCCCGGCAGTCGGACCTGCGGCGGATCCTCGCGAAGAACATCCGCGCGGCATTGGCACGGACGGATAAGCCGATCGTGGCGCTGGCCGACCTCGCCGGGGTGTCATCGGCACACCTCTACGACGTGATCCGGTGCGAGAAGGCGGCCACGATCGACTTCGTCGAGAAGGTTGCCGAGGCGTTGGAGCTGGAGCCCTGGCAGCTGCTTCGGGATCAAGGCGACGGGGCGACGAAGCCTCGCAGGAGCCGTTCCTGAGGTTGTCGGCCTCCTGACCCATGCTCGAGAGGTCATCGAGGGCTCCTGCGTCCCCTTCGGGGACGTTGCGCGAGCATCAGGCCCCGCGCGAACTCCAACAGGACTGCGATCGCCCGGTCGGCCGAGAGGTTGGATGAGAGTCGGGCGCGGTGCAGCCGTTGGGCGAAAGAACGGGCCCCTCTATCCTTACGTACGCTGCTGTCCAGCGATTCGATCGCACCATCGATCCGGCCGGCTTCGTGGCCCGCGTCGAAGAAGGCCTCCTCGCGCGTACAGCGTTGTTCGAGGCGCAGGTCCTCGAATGTGAGGTATCCCTCCACGTCTCGCGACTGCTCTTGGACCTGCTTTGACAGACGGACCAGCTTGAGGTCGAGGCGAGCGATCGAGGGGACGTGATCGATGATCACGTCGACTGGGTGCTCGTCGTCGGTCTGGAGGGCAGCGTACCGGCGCTCGAACGGGTACCGACGCTCGTGTGTAGAACGAGACCTGCGGGCGGTCTTCGGGTAGCGTTTTCTCGTCATCGGAGCTCATACCTCCGGTGGCCACGCTCCCCGGGCCGGTTGCACGGCCGCGGGGAGCACAGTTCACCTGTTGGGTGTGGGAATCGGTTCGCGGTTCAAGTGCCTGTGCCGCCGGCGCCGCGCCTCCTTGGGGGTGTGGTGGTCATTCGAGTCACGCGGCCTCGATGTCGGCGCGGGCGCCCGGGACGGAAACGACCGCGCGCCGCTTCGAGGGCTTCACCTCAGAGGCAGGGCCCCAGGGCGCGACCGCTCGGAGAACCTTGACGGTCTCGCGAGTGACGTTGGGGCGCAGATGGGCGTAGTGCATCTCGCAGACACGGACGGAGTTGCCCAGAAGGGCCGCGACCTCTTGCATGGGCCTTCCCGCGCTGATCAGGTCGGCGGCGAAGCTGTGGCGCAGGCTGTAGATGGAGAGACCCTTGCGATCGAGGCCGGCGCGCTGGAGGGTCCGGGTAAACCGCCCGCCGCTGCCGATGCGTCGCCAGTACGGAAGTCCGTGCTGGCTGGGGATAAGCAGGGCCTCGGCCGGCCTGCCCTTCGTCAGGCGGCGCAGGATCGGCAGGAGATCGTCGCAGATGTCGACGCCGCGGAAGCGCCCGGTCTTGGGAAGCCACTGCCCGCCGGGGCAGTCGGCGCAGGGGCCGGTCTGGACGAACACCTTCCGCTGGCGAAAGTCGACCCATCCGACCGTCGCGTGGAAGAGCTCGTCGGGACGGAGGCCCAACATCTTGCCCAGGTGAAACACGTCGTCGGTACCGGCCGCCGAGTACCGCAGGAACCTGACGGACTCCTCGTGCGTGAAGTACCGGACCGGCTTTCCGGCGTCGGTGGGCGCCCGTTTCTTCTTGAGGAGCGGAATCCGAGGCCGGATGGCGAGGCTCCTCGATTCCATGTGGGCGTGCCCGAGGATGGCGCGCAGGATCTTGAGCCGTTCGTTCAGCCCGCTATCGGCTATCGGCCGGGGTCTGCGATTCAGCTGGCGCCCGATGCGGTCAACGCCGGAGGGGAGGCGGCAGCCCTCGGCGCGCCACTTCTCCACCAGAGCGTTGACGCGGCTCTCGACCTCGACCAGCGGCGTGTTGCCGAGATCCTCGGCGAGTATCATCAGCGTGCTTCTACGGGTCGCGATCGTCCGCGGGTCGAGATGGGTCTTGGCCCAGGGCAGGTAGGTCGCCGTCAAGTAGTCGGCGAAGGTCGTCGCGCTGTCGGGCTGAGAGGGGAGGGCCACTGCAATGCCCCTCTGCCGAGCTTGCCGGATCAACTCGCGGCGGGCAGCCCATTCGGTGGCCTGCGCTTCGAACGCGCGCTCTTGCTTCTCGGCGGCGTCTCGGCCGGCGATTCGCTTGCACAGGCGAAGGTTGCCTTCCTTCAAAGGGTCCGCTCGAAAGATCTGAATGAGGAACTTGTCCGGGCTGGTCTGTTGAATGCTCATCGAAAGAAACCTCCTGAGTTGTCGTCGGTCCGCGCGCGAGCGCGTCGACTACTTCCTGGTGAACAAACCTCCAGCGCCGGCCGACCTTGATCCCCGGGATGCGGCCGGTGCGGGCCCACCGAACGAGCGTGAGCGGCGCTGCGGCGCCTCCGAGCCGCGCTGCCATCTCCTCGGGCGTAATCCGTCTCTCGTCCCATCCGTCATGTTCGGATGGTCGCTCGTGAGGCGTGGCTTGTAAGTGCTCATGAGCACTCATGATTTTCGGCAGGGAGGCCGTGGGTGACTCAATGGAATCGAGCACTTCGCGCGATCTGCGGGACGGGCCAGAGTCGTCTGCGTGGGCGGCGTCGAGATTCTTTTCCGCAGAGTCGGCGATAGTCGGGTCGCGTTCGATCAAAACGGCGCGCCGTCCGGTAGCGATGGCGGCGACGCCCGCTGCTCCGCTGCCGGCAAAAGGGTCAAGGAGGATGGCGTTGCGCGGAGCGAATGCGCGAATGAGGTGTGCAAAGAGCAGAGCGGGCTTGCCGGCGGGATGCCCAGCGGGATTCCGCAGTTTCGGTACGGCGAAGAACTTGTCGAGCCGCGGATCGATCGGCTGTGTAGACAGCACGTTCGAGGGATATCGGCCTGCCTTGGGCTCGAATGGCGCGCGCTCGGTCGTGTTCGCGTTCAGCGACCGGTCGTAGATCCCGGGTCGGCGCTTGCCGCTCGCCCGCAGCGTGTCCACGCGGCGCGTCTGCTCGCGGTCGCCGGCGTCGGCGTAGGGCAACCTCGTCTCTTCCAGGTGGAGGGGCCGGCGCTCTCCAGGCTTGAATCCGATCAGGATGGGGGCGTGCGCCGGCTTGAGCCGGCTCGGGCTCGGGGGGCGTCCCGTCGTGAACACCCATACGGCCAGGTCGTCGACGTCGAATCCCGCGTCCTCGATCGCCACGGCCATGCGGTGATAGGTCCGGGCCGCGCCGATCACGATCAACGGCGCCCCGGGCATCATGACCCGCCAGATCGCCTTCCAATCGGCAACGGACGGAGGTGTGTCCCAATCGAGCTTGAGGACTCCGTGCGGCGGATCGGTGAAGCATCCGCTGAAGGTCTCTGGGGGAAAGGCTCCTAGTGCGGTGAGCGCTTCCCCTCGGATTAGCCGGACGCCTCCCGAGCTGCCCGGGGCGAGGGCACCCGTCCCGTTGCTGCGCCTACTCACGCCGCCCCCGGTGTCGAGGGTCGGCTTGGCCTAGTGCGGGGTCTGGGTCGCCGCCGCTACTGCCACCTTCGCTGCCGCCGCCACGCCCGCCGCTGCGGCGAGCGGCATGCGACCGGCGGCGACGGGCATGGCACCGCGCTCGGGGTCGGCACGACTGGGCCGACCTGGCTAAGCCGTCGACTGCACGCTGCCGGCGAAGCCGAACGAACGCTCGGGCGAAGGCGCGCTCGCGAACATGGGCGAACCCGCGCTCGGCCTCGTCAATCTCCGCAGACCTTCCAAACTGGTAAGCTCGCTCGAGCCGCGAAGCTGCCCGCAGGAAGTACGCCGGCGGGTTGTCTTCGACCTCGCGCGCCGGTGTGCCGATCGGCGGCGCCGGCGGGATGATCAACTCGAAGGTGCTCTCGGGCGCGGGCGTGACGCCTCTGCCTTCGGGGCCAGTCTCGCAGTGGCAGGTGTCCGGGGTCGCCGTCATCGGGTCGAAGCTCGTGATGCTAGACGATGGTCGTCGGCCATCGCCGCGTCAACTGAAAAGCGTCAACCGGCGTAAACGAAGCGAATATCGTTGTCTAGCGCGGTAGCCGGGTGGCATTCCCCGTCCGGTGTTCATTGCTGTGTTGTTAGCAAACGCAGTCCCTAAACGCGGACGTCGACCTTCGAGCGCGCTCAGAACGGGAGGTACCCCGCTCGGCGGGACGCGGTGCAGCACCGATGATCCATCGGAGGCGCCTCCTCGTCGGTATACTCCATGCGCGGAGGGTGCCTGGCCCGGCAGAGGAACGGAGGTAGCCGGAGTCGGATCACGATAGAGACATAGAGACATAGAGACATAGAGACATAGAGACATTTAGATAGATAAACAGAGGGAGTAATACGGCAATCAGGCATAGCTCGTGTAATAGGGATAGCGCCTATAACGCGTATAACGAATGAGGAATAAGAATGTGTGGCGCCTATACCCGCTATACGTCGCATCCCTCGGACCGATGCCGAGCTCTCCAAGGACGCAGCGTGGAGGACCATGGGCCGACTTCCGACGCGCCCTGCTATTTCAGCGCGAGCACTCGTGTCGGAAAGGGGATCGCGTCCCACGTGCTGCCTCCGAATACCAGGTGGCGTGGGGAGCCGCTTTGGTAGGTCCGGCGCCGCAGGGTTCCAGCCTTGTCGGAAGGGTCGCCGTTTAGCATATGCATGCGGCGCCAGCTGAAGATCGACAAGGGATGGAAGGGGAGCTTCCGCTTCCGGACCTTCGCGAGCGCTCGAGTCGCCAGGGTGATGGCAGTCTGGAGTGCCAGTTGTCCAGCAGTGAGGGCGATGCTACCGATGACTCGTGGCACCGCGACGACGATCGCGGCGCCCATGAGCGCGATGACGAGCAGGGTCGTGCCGTAGCCGCCGAGGAGCATGTGGAGCTCGCGGGCCGTGAAGGCGCCGAACAGCCCGCAGTCGGCGGCATGCCGGACGAACGCGGCCGCGAGGATCAGGAGGAAGCCGGCGAGGAGCTGGGGGCGGCGCATGCCGCGATCACGAGCAAGCGCGGGGCCACCCGCTACTCTGGAAATAGTCAGCCTTCTGGCGGCCGCTGGCGAAGCAAAAGACACGAGTGTGGCGAGGCGGCAGCACTATATGGGGCACGGTGGGAGTAGACGGAACGCGGAATTATCAGTCGACACACACACGCATCACCGAGCAAGCGGTCCTGAGAATCCAGGAGAACCTTCTTCGATCTCCTGCGGCGACCAGCAATAGCGCTCAACGCTGCAGGGAATTGTCGCCGCAATTAGTCGTCGAGCCGGGAGCGTTCTTCAGACAGGAAGCTGACCTTTTCAGCCTGTGAAGGCAGCGCCGGCCAAGCTGCTTCACGTCGTTCTGCTCCAAGGGTGAACTCACCAAGGCACTTCATCTTCCTCGACCGCGCACTGGCGTTGCCCGCCATACCCTCTTTCCCTCCCCAATCCGCCAAAATCGTACCAGCAAGAGGTAAATAACGCCCATAACAATTGCCATCCCACCTATCACCCAAAAATCGACATTCGACTCAAAGGCTCTAAGAGTTGCGCTCTCTGTCGCGCCTGGCATTTTCGTGTCCCATCCTGTCACGGACTGCAGCACGAACGGCCATAGAAAGGCGGCGACTGCGGCGCCTAGGGCGGCCCACAAGTACTTGCCAGTTCGGGCCCGTCCTGACGGAGACGGCTCCGTAGCGAGGGTCTCAAATTCGTAGCTCTTCTTTTGCTGTTGAATCTTTACCGTGAACGACAAGTTATTCTCGAGTCCATTTGTCGTACAGTCGATGATCCATCGAGCAAACGGCGACATCTCTTTAGCCGCGACCCTGTACACTCGCCGATCTGACCGGTCCTCATTCGTCTGTATGTTCCGCGGTCCACAAAACAAGACTGGTCCTTCGATAAAACCGCCGTCGCCGTTCTTTACTGCAATAGCTACGTCGATGTCGGCCCTTAGAGTCTCATCCTCTCCGTAGTCCAGAATGAAGCGATATTGGCTACCGTGACGCCTTCCGGTGAGCCTAATGTCTGGGAGCCATACTCGCCGCGCCACCCAACCGAAAATCGTGCCCGCGGGCAGTGCCGTTACGAGCGCCTTCAGCAGCCAAATAAGCGCCGTCATCGAGCCATCCCAATCGTCGCTGGCGTCATTCTGTCCCGCGCACTAATGATTTGCTCTTGCACTTCTTCGCGAACGACCTCTACGTAGCACAACCATCGGGAGTCTTTCTCGACAATCGACACCCTAAGCCACCGGTTGGTCCGAATAGCATTCGCGTAGAACACCCTAAGCTCTCCCGGTCGATACTCCGTCGGTACCAGATCGTCCCTTAAGATGATCGTCTGCTCTATTAGTGAGCCGAATCGGACACCCTGGGGCTCTTCGTCTCCGTCAGGTAAAGGCAGGTCCGCGCCTACGATGTCCCGACCTTCCGCATTGGCGGCTTCTATCCTATCCTGCTTGTCCAGCAGCAGTATTGGCTCCGGACCAGCGGTCAATACCAGCCGGTCGCAGAGTTTTCGTACTCGTCTATCGTCAACCGCCAGAACCTCGACGAGCGTGTGTTTCGAGGCCGTCGAGGTTAGCGCTGTTCTAGGAAGCTGGGTCGATACGAACCCGACCCAATAGCGCTTCCGAACCCCCGTCTTGAGTCGTCCATATCGAAGGACTTCGCCGTCGCCGAGCGCGGAAGCGATTGCATTACAAGGGACCGTTACGTGGTAGTTCACTTCGCCCTGTTGTCCGCCCGAAGTGCCGTCACGTTGCACAGACCAAGGTTCAAGAATGTCCTTAAATCCCACTCGACTCGCGTTGTCCAGCGGCTGACCGGCGGTCGGCAGCGATGAAAGACCTAGCGTGGCTTTGGCGAGATCGTTAGCAAGTTTTATCTTCCCCTGAGTATCCAGCACGATCCATGCGCCGGCCCGTGACAAAAGCTGGCATTGAGCTTCCAGAAAGTGCCAGAATCGGGAATCAGAAATCTGATCGATTAATAGCACCTCGTCTATCGACCGGCCGCCTTGGGGCGTCAAAGTGCGAATATTTGCCGGACAATCCGTAACCCGAATCCATTCCCCTCGCCGCTGCCCGAGACGGAGCTTGGCGTAGTAGTCTTGAGATACGCCTAGCAACCGATAATGGCGCAAAGAAGCGACGGCCTCCATGCGGCAGGTACCCGACGGGTCCACCTTGATGATCGTCGACTCAAGAAAATCCTCGAGGCGCCAACGGGCAACCCGGATCGTCTCCGTAACGCCCAGTCGGGGCACATTTAGTCCCACGATGTCTTCCGCGCGCGCGTTCCCGGCTTCAACGGTCGTTCCGTCGCTTAAGAACAAAACGCCCACGTGAAGGCTGTTGACCATGGTCGTTTGTACGTCCATCTCAGCCAGTTGGAGGCCGCGTCTGGTACCATAGTAGACGCAGAGAAACAGCGGCAATAAACATCCTATGAGCGCAAACCCAGGTAACGAGAAAAGGCGCGCCAATTTTCCCTGTGGTCCGACCACGAGTGCTCGAAAATCGTCGTCGCCGTCACGGAGGCGGCCAAGGGGAACGAGAAACGAGTTGTCGCTCGCGAGAGGTGAGACGTTCCGCAGAAGTGATCGGGCCTCTACCGGCGTGGAGCCGGGAGCCCCTTCTAGTGCAGCCTGAAACAGTTGTTGCGAGAGGAGTTGGCGCTCGCTAGTGCTCCCCTGCGTCCCATTTCGTAGTTCTGCGAGGGTATGTGCAATCGAAATGTTGTCGGGACCAATGGAAGAGCCGTTCGGAATCCGCACGTCGACATAGCGTACGTCGAGCAGATCGGGTCCAATGGACCTCGCGAGCTCCTTGAGAGGGATCGTAAAATCCTGACAAAAGATTCCAATAAAGCGTGCTGCTGGTTCCGAGCGAGTTGTAAGGGAGTGGCATAGAGTACGAACCAGTCCGTGTCCGCCGAAGTCGATGTACGGAGAGGTTAGGATCCGTTGTGCTACGGGCTCATGCATGAAGCGCTCGAAATAGGGAGCGCTGGCCCAGCGATGTGAGGGAGGGTAGGTGTCTTGTGGGTTAGTACTCTTTCCGTGTGAGTCCCAAATCCGTAGGACATCGTCTGGAGAGATAAAATAGGCCTGAACAAAACGAATGTCGTCGAAGTCTGAGATGGCGGACGATAACTGTGATTGAGCGAGGGGCTGAAGGACATCGTCGGCAAGCAGCGAAGCAGCGAGACCCTCCGCTGCCCTTTGATGTACGCAAAACGACGAAGGTTCTTCGGGACAAGTATTCGTTCTGGAGGCGACCACAAGGGTGGTGCTGCGCTCGAGGCGATCGCATCCCATGGGTCCAAAATCCGTTTGATGCTGCGGGTGATAGAGCGCGGACATCGCGTCCGAGCAAGGAACCACCAACGATGCAGCATGTCCCTGGGGGGATGCCGACGTAGTGAGTACCTGTCGCAGATCGAGGAGATCGGTCTCTGTCTGTTGCTGCCACGCGTTCCAGTCACCAAACCCGGGACACTCAGCCGCCAGCAGAGAACGAACCTTGTCGACAGACGCCTTAGGGTCACTACTTGAGGTTGCTTCCCAGAGCGTCGCTAGGGCTGCATGGATAACGCGTATGCGGTGACAGCTCAGCTTGCTGGTGGGCGAAAGGAGGGGGCTCAGGTCGACATCAGACGTACCGCATTCCGCAGCTATGTTTGATTGTGTCAGGGGCCCGAGGAGTGCGCCCATGACTCCGTAGTACGACCGGTTCTGCGACGTCTCGTAGTGCGCTGCCAGCGTGCGCTCTACCTGTGATTGGTAGTCGATGAAATGGAAGATCAGTGCGCGAGCAGCGTGCGCACTTGCTGCGACAAAGATAGCACTGAGAAGCAGGAGGCTTGGCCCCCGGTTGATGGTGCGTCGCAGAAGTATTCGGAGCCTGCCGGCAAGGGAAGTTGTTCCGGATGATAGGTTTCCGCCGGGAGCCAGGAGCTCTTCCGTGGAGCGTGCGACCGCTTCTTTGGCCTTCGCCAGGAGGCCGTCAGCGTCGCTCATCGCCAACCGAACGCCGAGGGCAACGAAGAACATCCCCGGGCCAAAGGCGAAAGGCTCGTAGTCCAAACGGATGTCGAACGTCCCGCCACAATATCCTCCCTCGAGGGCTCCCCCTGCGAGGCCATAGGGTGCCGACTCGACTGTCTACAGCGAGGGAATGTGGCTCAAGCCCGGATTCCGTGTCAAGGCACATCCGCGTTAGGCGGACCTGGGAAGCGTAGGAGGCCTGGTTTACATCACCGGCGTTCCCGGCCGCCAAAGGTGCCTGGTGTCGAAGCTCACTCGCCGGGCGTCCCGCGTGTTTCAAAACGTGGGGGAGGAACGCAAGGAATCGCGGAACGATCGTTCGTTCGAGGTGAAAGGTTCGCCCCAACCGCCGTTAGGAAGGCGGGAGGTTGACCATGGGGTACACGAAGGAGGATCTGGACCGAAGAGTGCAGCTCGGACGGGAACTACTCAGCACGCACGTCCGCCCCGAGATTGTCCCGGAGATTACGGACCTTCGGCTGTCCGGACCGGGCCGGCACCTCGACATCCCTTTCCCGGCGGGCCTCGCGCCGGTTCCCTCGACCGATCCGGTTACCGATCCGGCCAAGTCGTTGCCCAAGGCAGATGTGGTCGTCGTCACGTACACGTCGGACGAAGCGAAGGCGCTGGCCGACGTCATGTCGCCGGGGCGGTTCTCTTCCGACTGGAACCACTACACCCATAACTGTCAGGAGTATCTCCCCGAGATACGGAACGGCGCGCCGGCACGGCAAGCTGGCCGTCTCGGGAGCTACTGGAAGACGAAGGTCGGCAAGCTCTCGGTCCTGGTGATGAAGTCCGAGCTGCACATGCACCAGGACGAGGAGCTCGTGAAGGGGAAGCCGAGCCTGCCCATTCGGCAGTTCTTCACGCAGATCGTCAACGAAGCGAAGCCGTCACACTTCTTCTGCATCGGGACGGCGGGCGGCACCTATACCAACCGGCCGCTGGGCACCATCGTCCTCAGCCGGGCAGTCAAATTCATGTGTGAGCGGACCTTCAAGGACCAGCCGTTCGCGAGCGCGGAGTACCGGTCGAACTGGACGCCGCCAACGAAACTGCACGAGCAGGCGCTCGGCCTCATGAAGGCATTCACGGGCAACTTGGTCATCGACGCGGGGACGTCGCTTGCCGACTGTCCATGCAAAGGCTTGCAGGGGCCGGCGGCGCCGGCGGCGACCTTCCTTCGAGATGGGCACGATGGTGTGCCTGCTTTTCATCCGGTCTTGACGACCGACTTTTTCGAGTTCGGGACGGATCAGAACAAGCTCGGAGAAAAGGGCGTCGCCGTAGAAATGGACGACGCGGTGTTCGGCCTTGTGTGTCAGGACCTCGGCGCGTCAGCTCCTCTGTGGGCCAGCATTCGGAACTACTCCGACCCGACGGTGAATGGCTCGCTCCCGATGACAGAGCAGGAAAGCTGCGCCTCGAAGATCTACACAAAGTACGGCTATTGGACGAGCGTGCTTGGGGCTCTTGCCACTTGGAGCGTCGTCGCAGGGCTGTAGAAGGTCGGGCCTGCGATTCTCCTTGAAGTCGGCGCGCCGGCGCGTCGGATCGGATCGTTGCGTCTTCCCTCGGGGAGAGAAACAAGACTGCAGTTCCGCGGTTGCAACCGTAACAGAGACGGAAGCAACGCCACCGTGGATCTGATGCGGTCCCGGTGTGCCTCTTGGCTGACCGCGCCGCAATCCCCGCTACTGGTAGGGATCCAGCGACTCTCTTCATGCGGAAGGGCGCGCCGTTCCCCTGCGGACGTGTGAAGCCGAATTGCGCGATAGCGCTCTGAGGTGTGACGGTCGACGACGTCATGATATAGTCGCTCCCGGCCGTGCCGAGGAACGAGTTCACTTGTGGAACTGCGGCGGGGCGCATACGAGGGCAGGTGCCTATTCAATCGGTGAGGACGCCTCGTCTACCGACCGAGCCCGATCTACGATGAGGGTCTCACCTGACCGCGATCGCTGACGTGTCGAAGCCCTTCCGCGTGCTCGCGCTCGACGGAGGTGGGATGCGGGGGCTCTACACGGCGACGGTGTTAGATGCGCTATCACAGCACTTTGCATCGAGACGAAATGCAGCGCAGCTTGATGTTGGTCGCGGTTTCGATCTCGTCACCGGAACGAGCACCGGTGGCATCATTGCCTGTGGTCTCGCTTTCGGTCTGAGCACAGCGGAACTGATCCATCTTTTCCGTACGGTCGGTCCACTGGTTTTCAAGAACCCGATGCCCAATCGGGCGCTCGCCTTCGCGTCGTGGGCACTCAGGCACCTGCATCGGTCAGCGAATTCCGATGAGAACTTGCGGGCGGCCCTGGCCGAGCAGTTCGGGCACGCAACGCTCCAAGGTGTCTTCCGCGAACGAGGGGTCGCGGTATGTGTGCCTTCGGTGAATCTCTCGACCTGCCAGAGCATCGTCTTCAAGACACCCCATCAGCAACATTTCACGCGCGATGGTCGACTAGAGCTCGTTGACGTCTGTCTATCCACCAGCGCCGCCCCAATTTACCTTCCGCTGGCCGCGATCAAGCACCCTGATGACGAAGCGCAGGACATGATTCTGACGGACGGCGGTCTTTGGGCCAACAACCCGGTGCTGGTAGGACTCATAGAAGGTTTGAGTCTCGCGGGCAGTGATCGTCCGATAGAGATCTTGTCCGTCAGCACCTGTCCTAGCGCGCAAGGGACTCTCACGAAACGGCGAGATCGCAGTTGGGGACTGTTCCGATGGCGCGCCGGAACCACCGCGCTTACGATGTCACTCGAGTCACAATCGTGGGGCTACTACCACATGGCCCTGAAATTGGCGGAAGTGTTGCGCGGCCTGGGAAGGCAGTGTCGGGTTATTCGCCTTCCTCACTCGGCTCCGTCGATTCAGCAATCCGTGCATCTGGGTCTTGATCGTGCGTCGCCGGAGGCCATGACCGTCCTGGCTGATCTCGGGCGCAACGATGGCGACTTCGATCGGATTCTGGCGACTCTAGGCGCGACGGAGGCGAGCATTGTGGCCGACGTCTTCGGTGATATGCCGCTCATCGGAGAAGGACATCTGAAGGCATCGACTACGAGACGGCGTGCAGAGCGGATTCCCAAGAACATCCTCATCGACGATAGGCTCCAAATGACGGACGAATCCGAGGATGGTGCAGCATTCATCACCAACACTGCGCCCGTCCGAGGAACACAGATGTCGTACACCTTGGACGGGAAACGTGTCTTCGGGACGGTACGTTGGGTCCATCCCATTGCGACTGGAAAGTTCGGCTTCGGCATCGAGAAGCTTCACCGGCCCCAGGCATAGACGACGACGGAGCGATGAAACGCCTGTCGGGCGCTTGAAGCCGTCAGGCGCGTCACGATCACTGGCGAGTCGGCAGTGACGTCGTCCTTGCCGCTCGAAGGAGCTTTCAGCCTCGAGCGATGTGCCGGGGTGACGGAGGCGCCGTTCGTCGAAGGACGTTTAGAGTAGGGACGTAGTTGACGGAAGGAGTGGTATCGGACCGTGCGGCGTGCCGGGTCGCCCGAACCGCTCCCGGTGGGGGCGGGAAGGGCCTAGGCTGCGGCAGCGGCTGCCGGGGGCGTCGTCGGTGCTGCAGTCGCGGTTGCTGGCCTATCGCTTCGCCGCCCATTCGATCCAGAGGTCGGCGGCGCGATCGCGCTCGGCGGCCTCCGCGTTGGGCCCGTAACTTCCCAGCGATCGCCAGAGCGCAGGCCAGTCCTTCCCTTCAGGGAGCGACCTCGCCAGCGCCTGGATCACCGCGAAGGCTCGGGTTCGCGTCATCGGCTGCGGCGACTTGAGGAGCGGAACGACGGCAGGTAGGGCCCGTGCACCGAGCTCAATCAGTCCATACGTCGACAGCGTGAACGGGTTGTGCAGCACATCGGGGAAGTCGTCGAAGGTCCGCAGCAGCGCCTCGATGGCCCGTGGGTCGCCCATCCGCGCGAGCCCGTACGCGCCGCGGGACCGGACTTCTTCATCGCCGTCGTGAGATGCCTGCACCAGCGCCTCCGCGCTGGCCGGGTTTGCGATTTCGGCCAACCCCTGGGCCACACGCGCGCGCAGGCGCGGGTTCGGGCTCCCGAGGGCGAGTTGAAGGTCGGCGGTGGCGGCGGTGCCCATTGCGACGAGGTCAGCCAGCGCGCGCGCGCGGACGTTGCCGTCCGCTGCGTCCAGTTGCTCGATCAGCTCCTGGATGGAGCTCAAGGGCCGGTCCCGCCCGCGAGCGGACGCAGCACGGAAGCGGTCTGGCTGAAGGTGACGACGACGCGGCGGTTCGCCCAGCGGTTGGCCTCGCGGGTCTGGTCGGCGCCGACGGCGGCGTTTCCTCCTTGGTCGCCCGTGCCGGCATCGGCCGTGGCCAACGTCGAGATGCCGGCTCCCCCGCTGCCGACCGTGACGGCGCTGATGCGGGTGGGCGCGATCCGGCGAGCCAGAATCGCCGCCGCGACGGCTTCCGCCCGGCTGCGGGCGAGCGCTCGGTTGCGCGCGCTGGCGCCGCCGTGGATGTCGGCCAACCCCTCGATCGACATGACGACGTTCGGGTTGCGGCCGAGATAGATGATGAAGGAGTCGATCTTGGCCAACTCGACGGCATTGAGGACGTCGCGGTCGAATTCGAAGTACAACACGACGGGCTCGTGGACGTAGAAGTCACGGAAGCGCTCGAGCGTCTCGTCGAACGTGGCCGAGGTAGCGTTCACGGTGTCGTACCGCTCGCGGATGACGTGGCCCGCGCGCAGCCCGAACCCCCAGCGCAGGCCGCCGTAGGTGATCATCGTATCCTCACCGCGGGCGATCGACTCGAAGGAGAAGTCGACGTTCGCGGCGGCGCTGTCGGTGCCGGGGAAATCGTACATCCCCGCTGAGCGAATATCAGCGGGATCCTTGGAGCGTTTGAAGCCGGACGTCACGCCGAGCGCGCCGTCGATCCCGACGGCATACCGAGGCGGCACGGGATCGCCCTGATTCCGAATCCCGGTCGGCCCGCCTCCGTGAAAAACGTCGACCAGAAATCCTCCCTCGATGCCCCGTAAGGCATCGTCCTGCGAGCGCAACCCGCCTCCTCCGAGTGCGCCCCGGGGTGCCTGCGCCGCTGGGACGGTGACTGCTGGGGTATCGGCACCGCCCGCGGCGTTCGTCGCCTTCGCGGCCTGCACGAACACGATCTCGTTGGAGTTGGGAGCGTCGACGTCAGGAACGAACCGAATGGTGCCCGCCAAGCCGCTCCTGGTCGCCGGCGTGTTGAGCGCGCCTTCCCGAGTCTCGAGGTCGACTTCGAGGACGCCCAAGGTCAGGGGGAAGGAGCCGATGCGACTGCATTGGACGTGAGGCTCCGATGCGCGAGTCCCGACGGGGACCGACGAAGCGCCGTGCGCCGCGACGCCTGCCTGCTGGACGACGTGAGCCAGTTCGTGGGCGGTGAGCGCGTCATTGCCCGGCGCGCGCCCGGCCCCGTAGTAGATGTCCCTCCCGTACGTGAACGCCTCGGCGTTCAGGTCGCGGTTGAGCACCTGGGCCTGTTTGCCGGTGTGCACGCGGACGTGTCCGAAGTCGGTCGCGAAGCGAGGCTCCATGAACGACCGGACCTCGCTCGGGAGCGCAACACCCACGGAGGCCGCGGCCAGAAGCGGCGCCGAGGCCGTCGGCTGCGTCGACGCGGCGCCCAGTTTGCTGGTCATCGTCGCCGCAGGGGAAGCGTGTGTGCTGACGACACGGGACACTGCCGCGTCGGCATCCCGCTCGTGCTGATCGCCCGGCTGGCTCACGCGGAGCGCCCTCTGGAACAAGCGAGCTGTCGCGCGGTTGCCGGCGCCAGCGTGGAAGGGCTGGAGTTGGTGACTCGAGGGAGCCTCGGTGTTATGGAATGAACGTGCGGCGCGTTCCTTGTTGGGCCGCGTGAGAGCGATAGAGTGCGGCATCTTCATGGAACCTCCGTCCCCCTTCCTCCGATGACGACCGTAACGCGACTGTGCGTGGATTCAACCCCAATTGTAGAACCTCGGAGTGTTCAGGAGCGGCTCGGCGCCGCCGCGTCCGCGACTAATCGTATAGCTCACACGGCTATGCTTCGAGGGGCGAGCGAGGAAGGATAGAAGCATGGAGCTCACCGAGGCCCGGTTGATCTACGTCTTCTCCTGGATTGCTGTCCGCGCCGACGCCGCGGCCGTAGCGAGCACGCTCGGCGTGCAGTCGCCCAGCGCCTGCTCCATTCGTGACGGCCTCGAACGAACGGCGGCAGACAACCGCCTCGTCTTTGTCTCGCCGTCGATAGATGGGTTCGTGCTCGCCGTCGCGCGGGGTCTCGGCCGCGATGAGATGCAGCTCGCATCAGTCTCGACCGCCTTTGGCGAGGCGCAGGCTTTCTACTGCGACGGCAAGCGCGAAAGCTACGGTTGGGGCCGGTCCGTGGCCGGGAAGGTTGTGCGCGCTGTCGGCTGGAACCAGGGAGAGATAGCGACAGACGGCGAGGCTACTGCAGGCGAGCCTACGGATCTCACCGATTTGGCGGAAATGGACGTCGCCACGGTGGCCGCCAACTGGAGCGTCGCGCCGGGCGCGCTTTTGGCCTTGCCGGACGATCGAACGGGCTTGATCGGGGCCCGCGCCGGTACCACGGCAGGCCGATCGGTATTCGGGTTCCGCCGGCGCAAAAGCTAGGCGAGCGCTTCGACGGACGCGGCCGGATTCACCGTGACCACGCGGATCAGATGTTCTTATTGTGGACGAGAACGCCTTCGGCGAAGAACGTGTGGCACCGTCCCACGGAAAGATCGTAGACGGTCTGCGTGAGCTCGACCCGCTCGACAGACATGAGGGTACAAGCCTGGAGCGTCGGGAGCGCGGAGTCGAGGCGGAGCAGGACGTCGCCTGGGACCAACAGGCCCGCCGGAACCCATCCATCGCCCACACGCACGGGGTGGCCGGCGGTCGCTCTCAATACGACGCCGTCCTCCAGCTGCATGCGCAAGTATTCCGCTACCTGCAGCTTCCGCACCGCCAGCACGGGGCAAGTACGGAGGTCGCCAGTCTCTTCGTCCCAGCCGGTCACGCGGTCGCCGGGTGCGACGTGTTCGATCGGCCGGCTCGTGCCATCGGCCATCAGCACCCGCGTGTCTCCGACGAAGCAGTGCATCGCCGCTCGTAGCTCGGCGGCGTCGAGCTGTTCCTGTGTCAAGGGCACGGGCGGGGGGGGGCGCGGACAACCCTCCTCGCCCATCGCATACCGGACGCCACCTTCCACGGAATCGCCGACGGTGGAGTCAACGATGTAGTAGACGCCGAGGCCAACGAAGAACCCGACGATGTTGCCGACGATGGGCACCTCGGAGCCCAACAGCGCGCCGGTGCCGGCCGCCGCCAGCGCGCCGCCTGCTCCGGCGAGGCTACCTGAGACGAACGCGCGCGTTCCCTTCGCGGTGTAGTCGATCGCCGTGTAATCCTGATCATCGAGCGCCATCGCCGTCAGCGTCACCAGCGGCGCCGCCACCCCTCCGGCCGCGAAACCGCCCAACCCGCGGGAGGCAAGTGGCCCGAGGATGCCGGTCTCGACTCCACCAGAGGCCATGGTGGCGAATCGGGTCGAGAAGGCCATGTTGATCGAGCTCTCCACGCCAGAAGCCACGAAGCCACCCTCCGCGCCGAGCCCGACGTTCGTCACCAACTCACGGACCTTGTGCGGGTGCGCATCGGGATCCCAAAGCATGGACGCAAGGTCCATACCTCCGGCGATGATCATCCCACCGCCCGCGCCACGCATCATCGAGCGCCCGATCGCTGCGCGCACCGCCGCGGCACCGCCGCCGAAGCGCGTCGCCTCGATGTACTCGGGAGAGATTGCTAGGTTGAACTCCCGCGGCGAGAGCACCGCAAGATTCTCCCGCATCGACTGGAGGTTGAAGAGCTGCTCCGTGGTGAAGCCGCTGCCTATGACCCGACTCGACGCGCGCCGCGAGAGCCGCCTCAACGTGTTGTCGAAGTCGGCCTGGCTGATGGGACTATTGGCCCGGGCACGCGCCGTCTCTAGTGCCTGCCAGCTCGAGAAGCTCTCAGCGCCGATCGTGAGCGGGCTGTCCGACAGGGAGGCATCGAAGAACCTCTCGTAGTTCGCCGGCGTGGCGACGATGCGGGCCTCGAGATCCTGCCGGAACGCGAGGACGTGGTCGTCGTTGATGGCGAGAACGCTCGAGTTGATGACGTCGGCCTGCGACATAGTTCCGTAGTTCTGATTCAGCAGCGTGACCGCATCGTTCAAGGTGGCAATGCGGTTCGCACGCGAGGGGACCTGCTGGGCGCCCACCATGTCGTCGAACCCGTGATAGTAGGTCTGGAAGTTTGCCGGCGTTTGGTTGGGAGCGGCCGGGTTGAAACCCGTGGGGACGACGCTCTTCACCGAGATGAGGGACTGGGTGAAGCGCTGGCGGAAGTCGAAGATGGGGAAGTCTTGCTGGATTCGGTTGAGATCCCGAAACGAAAGAAGGTTCGAGAAGTTGCCGTACCCCAATCCAATCTCTGGAAGATCACCTCGATACTCCGAGCGGTACCCGGCGAGCTGTCTAGGCGTGGCGGCACCGGCGTTGAAGCCTTGCGGGAAGATATTCCGCGAGAACGAAGGCCTCCCGAAGAGATCATAGGGCGACGTAAAGATTTGGCCGCCTGCGATCCCGGCGGTGCCTAGGTTCGGGAGAAAACCCTGGCCGAGGCCTTGCCGAATGCCGAGGTCGATCGCGGGGAAGCCAGTCTGCGGGGGCCGCACCGGAGCCCCAGGAGGGCCGACGAGGCGCAGCGGTAACGGATTCAGTGGAGTCGTCGCGCGTTGTCGGGCAAAGAAGGCCGCCGCATCCACCTGGGGGATTTGCTGACTGGTGAGGAAATGGTTTAACTGCGCCGGGGTCATGACCGCGACGCCGTCGAGCGCAACCGGCGCGCCACGCTCCGCCTCGATGTTCGCCTCGGTCACCACCACCTCACCGAAGACGCCGGAGGAGAGCCGGTAGAGCGAGGACGGCATGGCTGCGGTCTTCTCGCCGAGCCAGAGGTGTCCCATCCGCATCCGGCGCCGATTCTCCGTCACGAGCCGCCGCAGCAGGTTTGCGTAGGCGTAGTAGTCGTCCTGTCCTTTGCGCCGCGCGACAAGGTAGGCGTCGGCGCGGTTCAGCTGCAGAGCGAGCGTCTCGTTGGTCAAGGAGGGTACGTCGACTTGGCAGGGATCCATGTCGAGTTGTACGGCGGCCGGATTGACCGTCGACGAGGCGGGGTTGGCCTCGCGCTGGATCGTGGAGGCCCCCAGTCCGCCGGTACTCTGCTGCACCACGTGCACGAGCTCGTGCGCAAGCAGTCGCCGCCCCTCGACCGTGCCCGGCGCATATCGTCCTTCTGCGAAGGCGATGTCGCGCCCGACGGTGAAGCCGTGCGCGGCGAGTTGCTGGCTGGCCGCGGCCGCCTCGGAGCCGTGGTGGACGCGGACGTCGCCAAGATCTCGGCCCAGTCGTGGCTCGAAGTAGTCGCGGGTGGCGGCATCGAGAGGACTGCCCGAAGAGGTCGGAAGGACGCCTTCGGACGGCGCCGTGGCCCGGCCGCCGTCTATCGCCTTACGCTGCGCCTTGGCCGCGCAGCTGTCGCACGAGTTCGCCTCGCACCCGCCGCCGCATAACGACCCGCCCGCGACGAGGACGTCGGCCAGCCGATCGGCGGTGCGTTCGTCGGCGTCGCTCGGGGCACTGATCGTCTTGGCGCGAAGCCGCCCGCCGCGGAGGAGGGCCATCATCGCGCGATTCCCGAGCTGACCATGCGGCTCCCGCTGAAAGCGACCCGAATCGAGACTTCGCCCCATCACCGCGTTGCCGGCATGGCTATAGATCGTTGGCGAGTCGGGGATGGTATGGGCCGCGGCGCCGGAGGTCGTACCGGAGTCACGGATCTTCGGGGGCTCCGATTGCGGTCCGCCCCGTTTACCTTCGGCCGCGGCGCCGCCGACCCTCATGCGCCCCCCTCTCCCGCGATCAGCGCGTGGTAGTGCTTGAAGTCCGTCGCCGACGGGATGCGGCCCTGCTTCACCATCTGGTGGGCCATGGCGCGCATCAGCTTCTCCATCGTGATCACGCCGCCATCCTGCGCGGCCAGGAATGCCGCCTCGAGGGCGACGCTCCGGATGTCGCCGCCGGCGAGGGGGAACTGCTTCGAGAGGAAGCGCGGGTCCACGTCGGGGGCCACGGGGACCTGGGGACCCAACATGACTCGCCACAGGCGCTCGCGCTGGAGCTCGTCGGGCATGGGGAACTCCACCACTTCGTGGAGGCGGCGCGAGAAAGCCTGGTCGATGTTGCGACCGAGGTTGGTGGCGAGGATGACCAGCCCGTCGTAGTCCTCGATGCGCTGCAGGAGGTACGCGACCTCGATGTTGGCGTAGCGATCGTGGGCGTCCTTCACCTCCGAGCGCGTGCCGAACAGCGCGTCCGCCTCGTCGAAGAAGAGCACGGCGTTTGACGAGGCCGCCGCGCGGAAGATGCGCGCCAGGTTCTTCTCCGTCTCGCCGATGAACTTGCTCACCACGGCGGACAGATCGATGCGGTACAGGTCGAGGCCCAGCTCGCGCGCCATCACGCCCGCGCTCATGGTCTTGCCCGTGCCAGAAGGCCCCGCGAACAGGATCTTGAAACCCTGACCGCCGCCGCGACCGAAGCCCCAACCGCCATAGACCAGGCGCCGATGGGCCACCGCCCCGACGATCTCGCGCAGGCGTCGCAAGGTCGCGGAGGGGAGCACCAGATCCGCCCAGCCGTGCGCCGTCTCCACCCCGATGGCGAGCTCTCCCATGCGGTGGGTACATTGGGCGCGCGCGGCGGCGAACAGCGCGCCCTCATCCAGGCTCACTGGTGTTCCGTGGCGCAAGGCGAGTGTGTCGGTCGCCGCGCGGATCTGGCGTGGCGTGAAGGCAAAGCGGTCGGCGACGGCGTCGACGGCGGACGCGGGAACCTCCAGGGCTGCTCTGCGAAGGGCCTCCCGCCACTGGCGCGACCGCTCCTCCACACTAGGATTGGGGATCGGCACCACGATGTGAGGGCGTGCCAAGACCAGTTCCCGCCAAGATGAAGACGGGTCCACCGAGATGCAGACCGGTCCGGGGAACAATGTGATGGCGTCGACGATGGGCTTTGCGTCCTGCGCAACGCGTCCGTCGCCGTCGAGGAGCCCATCGGCGTGGGCGACGAGCAGAACGGTTGGTGTGAGCCGCGCATACAGGGTCAGCTCCTCGGCGAGCAGCGCCGAGGTGTCCTTTGCCGGGAGCGCCCGGCCGTCGATGCGCAGGAGCGTCGACCTGGCGGCGTCCGCCAGCACCCGAGCGGCCGCGGTCCTACCGGCTCCGCTGTGGCCTTGCAGCACCAACAACGGCTGGGTGCGCCGGTGGTCGAGGTCGCCGCCCATGCGTGCGAGCTCTTCCCCCAGCGCGACGGGCACCCGCTCTCGCTCCGCCGCGGGCGCTGCGCTGATCAGCGCGGTGCCTTCGGGTGCCCCCAGCGGTTCCCCGAGCACGAAGCGCGTTACCGTCGTCGAAGCGCGGAAGCCCGTTGCGAGCCAGCTGGCCCGATCCGCGGGCGCCGGCAACGGACGCAGAAGACCGTGTTTGAACAAGCGCCCCTCGGGTAGCAGGAGGGGCCGACAACTCAGCCGCGCGGCACGGGTCGGGGCCACCACAGAAAGCGCGAGCCCGATCGTGGGCCAACGGCGCGTTATGTGATCGTTGAGGTACGCATATAGGGTCTCGTACTTGGAGTCGACGTCGAGGGCGACCCCGATCAAGAGGAGGTCCTGTTCGGCGGGAGACAGTTCGAATCGTCGCGCGAGGCGGCGCCAGGGAAGGTCGTCCATGGTGGGCTCACGCGCCGCCTGAGCGAGCCGCTCGGCGTGTGTCGTCAGCTCTGCCACGTCTATCCGGCCGTCCACCTTGGCGCCCGTTTCATTGACCAGCGCATCGACTTGAGCGTCGGAGATATACAAACCGCGCATATCGTCGGCGGACAGCTGATCCATCGCCCGCAGCCGAAGAATTTCGCGATGGATCAGCAGATCGAGACGGGCGAGCTGCAGGCGCAGATGGCTCGAAGGGTCGTCTCCTTCCATGCCGAGCGCGCTCATGACGACGGGAACAGCGCGAAGGGGCGCGCGTCGGTCCAGTGCAGACGGTACGTCGCGCGGGCCATGCCGGTCGTCGCGAGCACGAGGTGCAGCGGCGCGCTGCCCAGGCGCACGATGCGGCGGTCGGGCTCGTCCTCGAGGGCAGCCCGAACGTCGAGGAAGTTCGCGTGCAGGTAGCGGAGGCTCGCGTGGGCGAACCCGGGGACGCGCCAGGCGAAGGCGCGCAGCAGCGACTGGGTCGTCGTCGTGAGCGCGGCGGACAGCGGCCGCGCCAAACCCCAGGCGCGCGGCAAGGCGAGGTACGCGAGATCGTCGGCGAGCGCCGGGAGGCGGGCGACCACGTCGCCGAGCGTCGATGGAGCCGTCCCGCCCGCGGCGGCAGCCGCGGCGACCGCGCAGGTTGACGACCCTGGCAGCGCGGTTGCGGCTTCGCCGAGGCCGTCGTCGAGGAACAGTCGAGGCCGAGCGCCGCCCGCGAAGGGCGCGGCGGCGCGCCGCAGCCAGCCGGGCAGGCGGCCGGACGACCGGCGGCCGAGCGCCCCGAGCGCGATCCATAGGCCGCGTGCGCCGTCGAGGAGCACGAGCTCGTGCCCAACCCCGAGCGGTGCGCGCGCGAGGACCAGCGCCTCCGCGCCGAGCGCGCCGACGGAGAGGCCCCACGACGCGAGCGTGCCCGCGAACGTTCGCAACGCAGCGCGCGGGATGGTCCCGGACCAGGCACCCAGGCTGCCGGCGTGCGCGCGCGGCCCCACGCCCGCCAGGTCGCGCACCAGCGGGTCACCGACGGCCGCCGGGACGCCGCTGCCGCCCAGCGCCTGGGCGAGCACGAGCAGCCGCAGCACGGCGGCGGCGTCGCTGTCCTCGCAGTCGGGCCAACCCGCCGTGGCCTCCTCGAGCGGCAGCTCGTCGAGCAGCGGCAAGAGGAGAAAGACGCCGCCGGCGGTCGTGTGCCTCACGGCAGGGACGTCGGTCTCGGCCTCGCCAGCGCTGGGCCGCGCGCCGACGTGCACCGCGAGCGCGTCGGCGAGCGCGCGGCGCGCCGCTTCGCCCGCCCGCGCGAGGGGCGCCAGCGCGTCGGGCGAGGTACCGCCGTCGCGGGCGACTCCCGCGAGCTCGCCGCGCCTCACAGCGGCCAGGAACTCCTGACCCCGGCCCGGAGGCGCCTCGAGCACGACGCGCGCGAGCCGGGCCGCGGCGCGGGCGCCCGCGGCCAGACCGGGGGCCCGCGCTCCTCCGCGCGCGGCGCGCGCCGAGACGTGCAGCGCGAGGCGCGCCTCGGCCAGAAGGCCGGCGCCCGCGGCGATCTCGGCGGCGAAAGCCTGTGCGATCGGCGCCCAGCCGGCGAGCTCGCCGCCGCCGTCCTCGACGTCGAGCCCTGCCAAGACCCGCGCCGCGTCCGCAGTCGTGAGGGCCGCGCACACGGACGCGATCTCCTCAGGCGCGACGGCCGCCAGGACCGACCAGGGCTGGGCGTCGCCGAGGATGGCCGTGCGCAGCGCCGCCGACCTGGGCAGGGCGCGCAGGCCGGCGAAGCGCGCGTAGACCCAGCGCCCCCACGCCACGTCGCGCGCCAGGTCGGCCGCGAAGCGCGCGACCAGCGCGGCGCGGTCGGGGAACCATTGCACGTCATCGCCGTGCCGCGTGGCGAGGCACGCGCGCACCGAGCGCCCGAGCGCCTCGCACCAGGCCTCGGCGATGACGTCGGCGTCCCACTCGACGTTGGCGTCGAACGCCACCGACAGCCGGCGAAACAGCCAGATCCCCGGGCGCGCCGTGGACAGCGCGGCGGAGACCGCGTGCGCGAGCGCTGACGCGAGCCTCTTCGAGGCGACGTCGTCGAACCGCGCGCGGACGCGCTCGGGCGCGGGGTGCTCGCGCGACAGGAGCACCTCGACGTGCGCGCGCTCGACGCACAGCCGGCCGATCGCGCTCGACGCCGTCGCCGTCACCGACAGTCCCTCGCCCGCGTCGCCCTAAGTCGACTCGGGCGGCGCGGCCGCCGTCCGCGTCGCACCGTTGGCCGCGCGCCGCGCCGGCGCCGCGTCGTCGGCGCCGGGTGGGTCGCCGGCGAGCAGTTCCTCCAGCACCTGCGCCGCGCCCGAGAGGCGCAGCAGGGTCTTACGCAGGTGCACCTCCTGGCTCTCGATTCCCAGCAACATGCGCTGCGCCGCGTCGGTCTCGGCCCGCACCGCCGCCAGTCGCCTTTCGACGTCTGCTCTCATTTGCTCGGTCCTCCAACCTTCTTGCCCGGGCGCGGCGGCGCCGCGCCCGCGACGAGCGCCTCGAGCCGGCGCAGCCGCACGGCGAGCGCGGCCTCGCGTGCCCCCAGGCCGACGACGGCGCGCACCGGGCGCGTTCCGCGGCGTTCGTCCGACTGCCACGCGCGCGCCACGACCTTCGCCGCCGCGTCGGCACCGAGTTCGTCCTCGGAGACGCCTACGGCCGCGCCGTCGTCGTCGCCCGACGGCACCAGGAACATTCCGGCGCGCACCGGGCCACGCACCTTGACGGGGACCTGGCCCAGGAAGGCGATCTGGGCGTGCAGGTGCTTGCGGTCGGGTTGCGGCGCGTTGCCGACGACGACGGGGTTGGTGCTCACGACGGCGAAGTGGTGCGCGTCGGCCGTCTTCCGCGTCACGAGGCCGCCGACGATGCCGACGACGTCGCCTGCCTCGAGGTGCTCACCCGCGTCCTTGAGCGGGAGCGCTTCGGCGAAATCGGCGCCCGACGAGTTGTAGCTGATGCTGAAGCCGTCCGCGTTGCGTTGGACATTGCCGACGGGCCTGCCGCCGTTGAGGAACGTCAGGAAGTTGTTCGTGCCGGGGATGAGATTGAACGGGAGACGGAGTGCCAGAACGTCGCCGCCGCCGCCGCCCGTGTTTTCCATCAATGCCACGTGGCTCGTCGCGTCCCCTTCGGTTCCCGCGGCGTCCCCGGCGACGTGCAGCTTGCAGATGGGGGCCTGATGCCCGATCGCCACCATCCCGTCACCCGCGAACGGGTTCATGATGACGTTCGTCCCGCCCGGGCCGCTCGAGCGCAGGTAGAGGTCGTGGGTGTCCGACTGCAGGTCGACCGCGCTGCCGTCGGCGCGCAGACTGATCCGCTTGCCGCCGTTCTCGAGGCGGATGCGGTCGCCCACGGCGTGCAGGATCGTCTGCGGCGCGCCTGTGCCGACGCCGACGTTCCCGGTGCCGCCGTCGACCTTGAAGCGCGAGATCCAGCCGCCGGGCGTCCCCGCGGTGTTCGAATAGATCTCACACCTGGGCGTGCCGTTGAGGTCGTCGAGCTCGATCGTCATGGCGGGCCGAGACGGATCGGGCATCACCCAGTTGGCGTTGGCAGTGTCGTGGTAAGCGTTGTACGTGAGGCTGCTCCAGCCGTCGCCGCCCGAGAGGTAGAGGCGGTTCTGGCGGACCCCGATCGCGTCGGCGACATGCAGGCGGTTGGTGGGCGTCTGGGTCCCGATCCCCACCTTGCCGTCGGCGGCGATGGCGACGTGCGGTGTCGTGCCGGCGCTGGCGAGGAACAGCCCCGCGCCGACCGTCGGGTTCGACCAGACCCGGCCCTTCTGATCTCCGCCGGACCCCTGGAAGATGATGTCGCCCGCGTCCTCGCCCGAGGCCTGGAACAGCAGGTTGCCGTCGAGGAGCTCGAGCATCGCCGTCGGGGCGTCGGTGCCGAGACCGACGTTCCCGCCGCTCATGACGACGAACTTCGCCTTGACCTTGTTGCCACCGTCGACCGGCCCTACGGTCAGGAGGTTGTCGCTCGTGCCGTCAGGGCCGAGCAGCACCTCGAGCGAGCGTCCACCCAGACCGGCCTTGCCGTCGTCGCCCTGGCGGCGGCGCGCGCCCAGGACCACCCCGTGGTTGTCGCCCGAGGCGTCGCGCCACTCGAGCATCGCGCCCGCGAGGCGGACGTCATCCTCGGCGCGCGTCTTCCCCGAGATCCAGACCGTCTCCTCGACCGGTGGCGAGAAGTACGTGCTCGGCGCGTCCCCGCGGCGCGCGAGGCGCAGCACGCAGTCCGCGGCGAGGACGCTCTCGGCGACGAGACCGACGTAGCGGCGCAGGCGGCGCGCGGCGTTCGTATCGTCCGGCTTGTTGAGCGCCACGAAGCCGCCGCCGCCCGTCGCCGTCGGCAGCCAGCGCACGTAACCGAGCGGCAAGAGCCAGCGCGAGGGGTCACCGTCGGCGGGAAAGCCCTGGAACGGGATCGACTCGTCGCAGACGAGCTTCGCGGTCGGATCGGAGGCCAGCAAGGCCTTCGCCGGTTCGACGGAGCGTCCGGCCACGAACACATTGTCGTGAGCGGGCGGCTTCTGGTCGCCGACCTCGAAGGCGAAGGTCTCGAAGACGCGCGCCGTCTGGTCGTCGACGTTGCACACCTGGAAGCCGGCGGGAGGCGGCTGCACGTTCTGTTCGTCGTAGCGCAGCCAGACCGGCAGGAGCCGCCCGGCGCCGCCCGCGTCGATCGCGGGGTCGTATTTGTACGCCGCGAACAAGGCCTCGGACAGCCGCATCTGCGCCAGCACCGTGATGGGCCGGCCGAACCCGTCCCACCCATACCCTGGCGTCAGGGAGACCTGCACACCTCCGCCGGGCACCGCCGTCTCCACGAGCGACAGGCCCATGGCGATCCCCCAGACGTGCGCGCCGAGGATGTGGCGGCTCTCCTCCGCGCGGGCATAGGTGACGGCCGCGTTGAGGTCCTCGGGGCCGATGTACTGGCCCTGGTAAAAGCGCGGACGCGGCTCGAGCGGGCTCGGCATGTCATTTCTCCGGCGGGCGGCGGGTCCGCAGCTTCTTGATCTCGTCGCCCTGCGTGGCGACGGTGCGCGTGAGCTCCTCGACCGTGCGCCGCAGCTCCGCGACGTCGTCTCCGCCGGGGGCGGCGGCTGCGGCGCCCGCCGCGCCGGCAGCCTGCGGGCGGGAGGCGGTGCCCGCGCTGGCGAGGAGGCGCACGATGACCGCGAGGTCCGTCACGTTCTTGTCTCCGCTCGACAGCGGGACGCTGGACGAGACCAGAGGCTGCGTCAGCTGATTCGCCAGGAGCAGCGACACGGGGCTCGCCCGCTCGAAGGGCGTCAGCAGCGGCTGACCTCCGTCGTCGACGAAGCCCATAGCGTCGAGCAGAACCGTGGCGGCGTCCATCGTGCGGCCCTGGTTCTTGAATGACTGAAGCGCGAGCAGCGCCGCGGTCTGCGTCACGTTCATTCCGTCTGCGACCGGCGCCGGCGGAGCTGGCACGGGCGGCGCAGGCGGAGGAGGCGGCGGCGGGGGGACGGGTGGAGGCGCGTCGGGAGGCGCGCCCGCGGCGATCTGCGGCGCCACGGGGGCCGCAACCTCCGGGAACTTGACGGCGCGCGTGCGTGTGAGCTCAGTGCAGCACAGGCGCTCGAGAGCCGAGATCAACCGGTCGCCCAGCTGGAGCGGGCTCGCCCAGTATTGGAGCTGCGGAAATGTCAACGCGATCCGCCGCGCCCCCCAGTTGCAGATGTCCACGATCCGGCAATCGGACCGCCGCACCTCGATGAGGGCGAGCGGTACGCAGTCTCCATCGACGGGATCCGGGCAGGGCGGCAGCAGCGCCTGGCAGAGGCAGTACCGCAGGTACTCGGCCGCGATCGTGGCCAGCGACACCGAGGTTTCGAGTAGCGCGGCGTCGAAGTTGTCCTGCTGCGGATCGGGGGTGGGGACGGCGCGCAACTCGGCGGCGAGCCCGCAGTCGTAGGTCGGGTAGCTGCTCACGAAGTCGAGGAGTGCCGCCCGCATATCGGTGGACCACTGCGTCCGCATCACCCTGTCCCCGGTCGTGGGCACGCGCCCGAGCCGCGAGAGGAGCGACTCCCAGCAGCAGAGCACCCGCTCGATGAGCGGACCCGCGTCGGCCGTCGTCGCGCTCCCGAGCGACGCGAGGCTCGATGATGGGCCAACGCGCACGCCTTCGAGCGGCGCTTGCTTGTAGGCGATGAAGCGGAAGCCCTCGCAGATCAACGTCGGCTCGCAAGCGACGGTGCTGGCGGAGCGCGCCGTCGTCGCGGTCTTCGTGCCGCTGCCCGCGCACCCGCAGCTCTTCGATGTTCCGTTCGACGACGCTTTCGTGCCGCTACCGCAGCCGCCCTTCTTCGTCTTCCCAGCGCAGCCGCAGACGCCGGTGCTCGTGCTTGAGCTCGTGGCGCCGCAGCCGCACGAACTCGAAGTGGGTCGCAGCGGCATCACGCCGCGCGACGTCTGCTCGTCGTAGCAGATCGCGAGCACCCATCGATCGACCGCGTCGCCGCAGGGGTCGGAGGCCGGCTGGCCGAGGGAGAGGCCCACGTAGGACGAGTACGTCGGCGTCGACGTGCCGAGCGCGACGGCGGGCGGGCACGGATCCACGCCGGGAGGCTGGCATGCCGTGATGAGCGCGCAAACGTCCACCGATTGATCGGCGCACACGACGATGTCCTCGCCGCACGGCGCGAGGGCGTAGCCCGAGCGCACCACCACGCCCGCCCCGCACGGGTCGCAGACGACCTCGAGGCCGCACACGACACCCCAGCCGTGCAGGTAGCGGTTGTGCAGCTTGTTCTTGTTGACGACGTAGCTCTCGAGGCGATTGAGATCGTCCTCGGTGAGCAGTTGGCCCGCGAAGAACCGCGGCCGGCAGAGGCAGTCGAGGCCGCCGCACGCGGGGCACGACGCCGGCTGCGGGCAGTTGGTGGCGGGCACCCGGCCGGCAGGCGCGGGCGTCCACGCCGTGGGCCCGAGCGCCACCTTGGTCGACGGATACGAATTGGGCATCGCTCACTCCTTCTCGGTCGCGCTGCAATCAAGGGTCATCGTCATCGTCGTGCCTAGGGTCTGAGGGTGAACCAGCTCTCGAACAGGCCACCCTGGATCCCGTACTTCGAAGCGATCGGATCAACCAAAGGGCTCGGTCGATCACCCGTGGGCAGCTCGGCGCGCACGAACTCGGCGTCGACGGCTCTTCCGTGCTGGTCGATCACGAAGTCACCGCGCAGCTTGATCCACACAGGCAGGCCGTTCCCGATGGTGGCCGGTGACAGCGTGGGGATGAACGCCACGCCCTTCGACGGCGAGGTCGTCACGGTAGCCGCCGTCACGAGCCCGCTGGGGGTCGTCGTCGGGGCGACGGGTTCGATCGTCCCCCCAGCGAGCGGGCACCAGCAGGCCGTGAGCTTCGAGTCGTTTGTCGCGTCGCGCAGCAGGACCTGGAACACGTGGTCGGGATCGATGGGGCTGCGTGGGAGGGTGACCTGCACGAGATCGCTGAACGCGATCACGAACCCGGGCCGAGTGGCGCCTGTGGCGGGGTCGACGACGGGCAGGAGCTTGCCGATCTGGTTGTGCGTCCAGCTCAGGCCGACGATCTGCGTGAGGCTGTCCTCGAGGCCCGGCCCTGGCGGTCCCTGCGGCCCTTGCAGTCCCTGCAGTCCCTGCAGTCCTTGTGGTCCCTGTGGTCCCGTTGCCCCCGTCGCTCCCTGCGCGCCTGTCGCTCCCTGCGCGCCCGTCGCTCCCTGCGCGCCCGTCGCGCCCGTGGCGCCCGGGGGCCCCTGCGGGCCCGGTGGGCCTTGCGTTCCTCCGCCCGCCGCCGTCGGTGTGCAGGTGGCGAGGCACTCGATCATGTCGACGAGCGTCTGGGTGCTCGGGAGCAACCGCCGCCCGCGCCGGTTGTCGATGCGCACGACGCCGGCTGCTACGTCCACGGCGGGGTCCGACGGCGGCGTCGTCACGGCGTCGACGACGAGACCCACCTTGTAGTCCTCGATCGTCGCGAGGATGACGCACTCCTGGTCGCAGCTCGGGCAGCCGTCGAGCGACCGCCAGAGGATGTCGTCGCACTGGCAGTCCTCGACGGAGATCTTCGCGACGCCGCCGTCGAAGGTGTTGGCGGTGGCGCCCAGGAAGGGGACGTAGAGCAGATCTCCGCCCGCGCCCGCGACGATGCGCTGGCTGTTGGCGCCCACGGCGAGCGGCGCGCTCGGCAAGGAGGTGCCCCCCGTGGCGAGCGCGTGCAGATCGACGGCCTGCACGAAGTCCCCGGTGCCGTCGTGCTCGAGCGCGTACGCCCAGCGCCCGCCCGCCGTGACGGCCGCGTCGACGGGCGCGTGCGTCAGCACGACGCTGCCCACGAGCGCCGCGGGCGACGCAGCGACGAGGTGTAGCGTCGACGCCGTGCCGTCGAGCACGACGACCTGCAGCGGCCCGGTGCTGTCCACCACCACGACGTCCGAGGGCTTGGCCGCGGCCGGCAGCGCGTTGATGTCCGTCGCCGTGAGCGCCACGAGATCGACGTGTTGGATGTCGGACGTGAGCGCCCCGGCGACGAACGCGTCGCGCGCGTTGACCGAGACGGAGAGCGAGCTGTGTCCGGCCGTGACGGACACGCTCCCGGGCGCCGCGGGCGCGCCGCTCACGACGTCGGTGGCCCAGACGAGGACGGTCCCGGCGGCGCCCACCAGGACGGCGAGCCGTCCGTCCGACATCGCCGCGAGGGCGACGGCCCCCGTGGCGCTGCCGGGGACGTCGATGGCCGCGCCGACCGCCGTCATGTCTGACGTCTTCACGACGAGCAGCTGCGCGTTGCCGCCGCCGCTCGGTGCCGTCAGGGCGAACAGGAACGCGCCGTCCGCCGACACGGCGATGTCCGTGCCCGCGGCGGGCAGGTGAAAGCTCGGGCCCACGATCGGCGTGTCGAGATCGACCTGGTAGACACCATCGGCCACGAGCAGGTAGAGGCGGCGCGACGTCTCGTGCACGGCGATGCGCGAGACGTCCGCCATGAGCGTGACGTTCTCCTTCCACGTGAGGCGCGCGCCCGCGGGAGCCATGTCGGGCACGGGGCCGTCGACGATGGCCTCGAACGCGTAGGACTCGAGGATACGGTTCGGCGCGCACTTCGTGTCGTCGCACCCGCAGTCGTCGTAGAGGACGGGGATCTCCTCTGTGGGGCACTCGCGGTAGCGCAAGCAGATCTGTACCCGGTGCGCGCCGGTGTCGCCGGCCTTGATCAGCGCGGCGAGCGCCGGCAGGCGCGCCAGCTCGACGAGCTCGTCGGAGCCCACGACGATCTCGCGGCCACAGCAGTCGATCGCCGTGCCGGGCTCGACGACGACGTAGCGCGCGCGGCAGGCGGGCTCCGGGTGCGGCTTGACCTTGAGACCGCACACGACGCCCCACCCGTGCAGGCGCTGATGGTGGTGGCGCAGCTTGTCGACGACGTACCGCTGCTCGGTATCGAAGTCCCCGACGAGCAGCATCTTGCCCGTGAAGTAGTGGTTGCGGGTGAAGGGCCCGATCCCCTCGCAGGAAGCGCAGCCCGTCTGCGTTTGTTGATGTCCCTGTGCGCAGCTCATGTTCGCCGTCTCCTCGCCTAGCTCAGCTTCGCTCCGCCGCCGATACGCGCCGTTGTCCCCACCTGCGGCACGTCCTGCCCCCGCCCGCCCGTCAGCACCGTCGCCTCGGCGAGGCGCGCGTGCCCGTCGAGGGTGACGCCCTGGGGCAGCCGTGCCACGACGCTGTCGAACCCGATCGTCGATTGCTTGCCGATGCGGAAGCGCGGCGCGACCCACTCGATCTGGCCCAGCGTGTGCGCGGGGCTCTCGCGCCGCACCAGGCGCTCCACCGACTTGCGCTCGCTGTCGTCATTTGTCAGGCGGGCCGGCAGGAAGACAGAGAAGCGGTGCGCGAACACCATGAAGGGGTCGCGCAGCGGGTCGGGCGTCGAGACGAGCTGCGAGCCGCCCACCTGCGCGCCCTCGCCGAGCTGCGAGCGATTGACGATGCGCTGGCCCCAGAGCACCGCCTCATCGCCGATCCGGCCGCCCCCGAGGAACATCCAGCGCCGTAGGCGGAAGTGCTCCAGGACGAGCGGCGGCGGCATCCAGTTGGCGGCCGGCCGCGGCTCGCCGTCGCAGGCCGCGCCCGGCTGGGGGCAGCGCTCGGCGGGCGCGCAGGGCGCGCAGCGGACGGCGCCGCCGTTCCAACCGAGGAAGAGCAGCAGCTGGGCGCGCAGGCCGCCGCGCGTGCCGCGGCGGTCGAAGAGCGTGCTCGCACTCTTGAGCCAGCGGCGCCGACGCGCCTCGGGCCACGAGCGGTCCATGGCCACGCCGACCCACGACCCCAGCCAGTCGAGGAAGTCGGCGCCGGTCGTGGCGTCGGGCCGCGCGGGCGCGCTCAGCGGATCGAACAGGGCCGCGACGTCGTCGACCTGCTTCTCGATGCTCCGCAGCGTGGTGTCGAAGACCGCCAGGAAGCGGTCGGTGAAGTCGGCGCCCACGGGATCGGCGCCGAACACGGCCGGCAGGTAGCGGCGCAGGCTCACGCGCGGGAACTCGACGACGGCCGAGGTGACGCGCGGCGTGGCCTTGCCGTGCGAGCGCAGCGTGAGGCGCAACCACGCGTACCGGCCGGGGCCGCTCCGCACGAGGCAGTCCCACGGGCACGCGTCGCCCGACCGCGCCACCTGCAACGTGGCCCACTCGGCGGCGGGCAGCGCCGCGATCTGCGCCGCCGTGTACGGCGCCTCGGCGGTGAAGGTCGCCACCTCGATCGACGTGCCCTTCGGGATCTCGGCCGCCAGGATCACGCGGTGCCAGGTGCAGCGGTAGAGCGCACTATCGAGCGGCTCGCTGAGGTAAACGCCGCTCGTGGGGAACGCCAGCGGGTGAGCGACGGGCCCCGCGGGTGCGACGTTTCCGTGCGCGTCGTAGAGCGTAGCCGCCGGTGCACTGCCGCCGGGCGGCGCGCACCACGCGCTGACGTCGATCCGCCCGGCGTCGTCGACGACGAAGGGCAGCGGCGCGAAGCGCTCGGCGACGCCGTCGGGGCCCGCGACGGGGCCAACGATCGTCCCGTCGGGGTCGACGGCGACCACGACGGGCGCGAGCCCCTCG